>OGVO01000018.1_pt1 | contig 28090 bp, 35 predicted proteins | sample 1575771 | NCBI WGS metagenome assembly OGVO01 (sample SAMN07581527, study PRJEB24739) | freshwater metagenome | place: Singapore | collected 2015-01 | reverse complement strand
GTTTCCCAGTCACGATAAGGGGGTAAAAAGAACGGGTCGTCTAGTGATGATGTATATTTAGTAGAGGCAATAAACGTCAAGTCATGGGCTGAAAAAATGTATACAGTGGTAGATGGTCGTGCAGTTAAGAGGGGGTAATTAAGAGGGGTTGTAAGGCGTGTGATAGTTTTACAACCCTTTTACTTAGTTATAACACATAGGATTAAAACTAGGAGTTAAGATTCCTAAGAAGATTAGTAACTGGTGTTGCTAATGTACATATGTAATTTCTCGTATGTCGGGCAGACTGCTCGTTATAACAGTTTTGATAGGTTTTATAACTGAAGGTGAGTGTACTATAACTTTCAGGATAAAGTTTAATTTTGGTTAACTTTTTTTAAAAAGTAGTGACTAGGATTTATATTAAGTAATCAAAACACAGGGGGTTACGGACATGGCAAACGTTAGTTCTTCTTTAGGTGTCAAATTAGACAGGGCTTACAAAAAGTTTAAGAAAAAATCAAATGGAGATATTCCAACAGGTCTTGCTAGTGCGTTAGTATACATTACAAAAGAAAACAGTCACATGGTAGAGGGTTGGGATGGTACAAACAGGTATTCATCGGATGATAGAAAGTCTTTCCTACGTGAGTTTACAATCACACAACAAGATTACTTCTTCCGTTTCCGTTTGATAAACAGTAAAGATGGCGATACTTTAATTAAAGAGTTGTTAGACCAGTTATTCCGTATCTCGTATAAGCATAGTGCTGAGGTAAGGTTGCGTTACAGTGAGATGGTATCTATCAGTAAGCGGTTTAAGGAGTATCGTCCTCATGTGTATATCGGGGTAATTAATCAGTGGGTATATGTAGCTAGGACGGCTCTTGGTGATGTGGTAAAATTTAAGTTAAGGTACGACTTGGACAGGGTGGTAGCTGAAGGGGATGATATTTGGGTATTGTATAAAAATGGAGAAGATGACCTTATTATGGAATATGGTGAGTGGTCAGACAAGTTGGTTCGTGCAGAAACAAAACTGGGTGCAGGATATAATCGTGTACGGTTCGGGGTAAGGGAGAACGGTTCTTCTGAGGTACTGCGGACGCATATATTCTTTGTCGCATTGGTATTCGGGGTAGGTATGGCGAAGCACTTAGTATCTCGGGATGGTTATTTAACGGTAGACCATATTGATGGTGATGGGTTTAACAACAGGTTTGATAATCTAAGAGTAGTCACTAGGAAGGATAATACTCTTTATAAGATAAACAAAAACCATATGCCGTTGGACTTCTTGACAATTCCAACTCTACCTTCTAAAGAGTTAAAGTCGGTAAATGGAAATATAATTAAGTCTATGGACTACCTATACTGTTAAAGGGAGTGTAATCACATATGTTATCTTTCAAAACAAATAATTCAAAGGAAAGAAATGCAGATACTTTAATAAATGTTTATCTAGAGACCCTTGAAAGGTTTAATAGTAAAAGGGTTGCAAATGAAGCAGTTGTGGAACATCTCTATAGGAATGGGTACATGGGGAGTACAGAGTATGGCAAGAGAGATATCTTATATTCAGATAAGTACGAGTCACAGGTAGTGGCTCGTAACGTTGCTAGTTTAGGTGTATGTGTTACAGATGCAGTAAATTTTACGACTAAGGACTCGTTAACTACGAGTGTTGACTTATTCGAGGACTTTGAAGCCTATTTATATGTACAGCATTTAGAGGATATCCTTTTTAGTTCCAAAGGGATTCAGGATATCTTTTATATCAAGTACGGGGTAAATATTTTAAAGTCGTTAGCTGAGCCTGTTCTCTTGGCATTACCGATAAGGAAAGGTAGTGATAAGACCCGCTCACAGGTGTTTTTAATGGAGTTAGAGTTAGCAGGGGTAGAGTTAGATGATATGAGGCAACCGCTCGTAATGGAAAAGTTTAATAGTGTGATTAAAACACAATATGAAAGGAGTTTGATTTTATATGTTTGAAATGGTTATCCCAATGCAAAATCGTAACTGGTTGAGAATGTTTCGCAGGTTAAAAAATAAGGATGCAAGGACGGTAGCGGAAGAGGTAGGTTTGAGTCACTTCTACTATTTAAACGTTGAAGTCGGTGGTAGGGAAAAGGCTCATAAGGTTTCATATAAGTCTATTAGTAAGATTGCTAATACGTATGGTATTAAGGTAGACTTATTCTTTGCTCATACGGATGAAAATGGTAAGTTAACGGATTATGATTCAATGATAGAGGTAAGGGCTTTATTTGCGACACATGGGTATAAATTTGCGTTTAAGTCGGAAGAGGTAATCAGGTATATGTTTACGGATGAGTTAGCGGATATTATCTTAGATGAGTACGGGGTAAGCAATGTGAGAACCTAAGGGTTCTCTTTTTATTTTGTTGATAAGAAGATAGGTTAAGTAAGGAAGAAAGGGAAAGGTAAACTCGTTCTTCACTTTTAATTATTCAACATTTAATCATATCACATATTGTATTCATTTGTCAAGTATGATATAATGTGTATATTATGGATATGGTAGAGGGGGTTAAAGCATGTATCAACAGGCTCGTAAGGGGTTAGATGGTGAGGTTGAGTGGTATGGACCAAAGGTGATGTCTGAAGAGTTATATGTCTTTGCTGACCATTACTATTATTCAGTCGGTTCGAAAAGGACGTTCAAAGCAGCCGCAATTGCATGTGGGAAAAGTGAAACAAGTGCAGCCGCTCTTGGTAGTAAATATGCACGATATACGGTAGTTATCAACTATTGGAAGTCTTTAGATGAGACAATCCAAGCTGAACGTAAGAGGATTCATATGCGTGCATTGAGACGTTCAGAAGAAATCTCAGCCAATAGTAAAGAAATTACCGATGATTTATTAAAACGGGTATCTATTAATAATGATATCCTTGATAGAACCGCTTCAGTGTTTGAAGTGGTAAAAGCATTAGAAGATTTAGATAATCAAGAAGGTATGGATGGTAGTACAGAGGTATCGGTACGACAGGTATTAGATTCAATGCAGAGTCTAATATGGGGAGCGGTAAAGGAATCTACCGCTGATAAGAAAGACGAGGAGTGATAATATGTTATCTCGTCGTCAGTTATTGACTGTAGCTAGTATCAGAAGTGCCAAACTAGATATCCATTGTGGACCATATGGTTGTGGAAAGTCTTATGCTGTTGATATGGGTTTAGGATTGGCATGTGCATCGTCAAAACCACCTACAGATGGTTCGGTGATTGCGTTAGTAGGTAAGACCGCTCAATCGGTAAAGACGAATATAGGTAACTCTTTATCGGCAAAGTTCGGTGATAACTTCCGCTACGATACAGGTAAGAAAGATGGTAAGGCAAAAGACGCTGTCTTATATGGACATTTAATTAGGATAATCGGTTTAAACGATAGTAATGCAGAGGAAAGGTTACGTGGTTTAAATGCTTATAAGATTATCGGTGATGAGGTGTCTACTTGGGGCAAGGATAACTTTGATAAAGTATTCGGTCGTCTAAGGGGTGAAAAGCCTAATGGTTGGGATTATGGGTTTATTGGAACTACAAACCCTGATTCACCTTCACATTGGTTATGGGAAAAGGTAAATGAACCCGAGACGGATATTAATTATGTTAAGTGGACTGAACATGATAATATCACTCCAACCGCTAAAGAGTATTATGATAGCTTGAAAAAGCGGTATCGACATTCTCCTGCGTATTACAAGCGTTATGTATTAGGAGAGTGGGCATCCGCTGAAGGGGTTGTCTATACAGAATTTAACGATAAGAATCATTTATTCCCTAAAGAGAACCTAACTAAAGATGCGATGGATAAGACCTTTGTATCATATAAGGTAGGGATTGACTTTGGTACAACCAATCCAACCGCTATCATTGTTGTCGGGGTAACTTCTGATAATGACTATGTGGTAGTAGAGGAGTACTACAAGAGAGACCAGTCGTTAACATCTGTCATCAATGCGGTGAGAGATGTTATTGTCCGTTACGGGGTAAGGTTAAGGTATTTGTATATTGACCCTGCATCAAAGGTACTCAAGAAGGGGTTACAAGAAGTAGGTATTGATAATGTAATTGGTGGGGATAACTCGGTAATGAACGGTATAAACCATGTCAAGGATTTGTTTGCGAATGATAGGTTATATATCAGTGATGGGTGTACAAACCTAATCAACGAGTTATACACGTATGCTTATTCGGATAAGGACGGGGTAAATGTCGTTAAGTCGGATGACCATGCATGTGATGCATTGCGTTATGCGTTATATACTTGATAAGGGGGTTAGGTTATGTACATGGTATCGAATGATAAGAACGCTCGTAACATTCAGTTAGTAGTTGAGGATGACTTCTCAACCGTACCTGAAGGGACGTTGATATGGGATGGTACACTACCATTTAAACAAGGGAGTAAGTTCCCTACAGAGTTTATTCAGGAAAGGGCAAACATCTTTAAGACAAATGATTTGTTATACGAGCAAAAGGCGTATGATAGTATCTTTTCTAACATTATCAACTTCAATGAAATGTTAAGGGATGCGGTAACAAACTATCCAATTTTAAGACTTATTCCTAACTTACCTGATTATAGACTCGTCACAGATACTTGGGTAGACCTTTTAGGTGCTAAGTCTCCGAAAATAGATGGTACAGATGTAGCGGTTATGTCAAAGGTATCTTCCATTGTTGATAATTCAAACTTTGCGATTGCGTTCCAACAGGCAGTAAGGGGTTCGTTACTCATGTATGGGAATGCGGTTTATCGAGTTGATAAGCAAGCAGGGGGTAAAACAAAGGTAATTGAAATGCCTATCAAGACTTGGATTCCGCTCGTAAACGAACAAGATATTACAACGATTGATGTAAACTGTTTCTTCAATATCTATAAGACCGACAGGGATTATTGTGAGTTTATCTTGTATCATGAAGATGGACGGGTTGAAAAGTATACACACCTTTATAACAAGGCGAGTAAGGTCTTAGGTGAGTTGGTTGATTATGAAGAGGATATAGCCTTCGGGGGTAAAGGGGTAAGTCCTATAGTTGTCTTTACGGGACAACGGTTAGGGAATACGGTATACGGAACGGATTCATATCGTAAGTGGGAGTCATCAATCATTGCATGTATGAAAGCGTTTGAAACAATTCTCGTCTTATTGCAACGTACTAAAGAGATTTATCGCTTAATGCCAGAGGGTGCTACTCAACGAGATGAAAATACAGGTATCACCTTCATGCAACAGACGGGTGCTATCATGTATAAACATGAGAGAGAAGGTACTGTACCTGAAGTGAAAATGGTTGTACCGTCTGTACCAATGGAAGAGGCTATCAGGGGTTATAAAGAGGCGGTTATCAGGGTATCACGTGATACGGACTTAACGTATACCATGTTTGATACGAAAGAATTAGGTACAAACATGACGGGTAAAGCACTTAAAACAGCGATGTATCGTACCGAGTTAAAGGCAAAATCTTGGAGTACCTTAATTAATAACTCGGCAAAGGATATTATTATTAAGATGGCATTAGCATCAGGTATTGAAATCAGTGGTTCTGACTTTACTTTAATCTCTGAAAGCGGTTTTGTTAACGATATTGAAACGTTAACAGAGTTAGTTCAAAAGAGAAATGGTGGTGCAACAACGTTAACGGTACAGGACTCTATTGCATTGTTAGATGATGTGTCAATGATGGTAGCAGAAGAACGGGCAAGGGAATTAAAAGGATTGCAACCGCTCGAAAAAGAAGAAATAAATATTTCTGATTCGGGAGACGATTCTATTGTAAGTGATGTTACTTTAACGACCGTTTCCGCTCAAGGAAATGACTCGTTAGGGAAACAGCCTGTCAAGGCATATCCGTTAGGAGGTGACAATATTAATGGCTAATCCTATTCCGCTTCAGTGGGATAATGCAAAGGACTCGCAAAAGTCTTTAGTGATGAAGGGTAGTGACCGTCACCTAGACAAGTTTGGTGAACCATCTGATGATGATTTTGCTATTATCAGAGAAATGATTCCATCTGAAGTAAATAAGAGTGATATTTTTGTATACTCTGTAAAGTTATGTGATAACCTTGTTGATAGGGATGGTGAGTATTTCTCTAAAACCGCTCTTGAAAGTTTAGTATCAAACTTAAAAGGGGTAACGGGGATTTACAATCATGAATGGTCAAGTGGTAATCAGCATTCTCGTATTTACAAAGCTAAGTTAGTAGAAGATAGTGATGTAAAAAATGAGAGTGAAGAACCCTATCGGTATGTAGTTGGTTATGCGTATACTTTGAACAATGAAAAAAATAAAGATTTAATTGAGAATATCAAAACTGGTATTCTTAAAGAAGTGAGTATTGGGTTTAAGCACGATGAAGGGGTTGACATAAAGTTGAAAGACGGGTCAACCGCTCACCGTATTGATACCATAAAAGATGTATATGAGTTTTCGTTTGTAGCTGTACCTGCGCAAAGACAGGCAGGTGTAGTGAAAAGTTATAATAAGGAAGAGGGGGTAAGTGGTATGAAGCTTGCAGAGGCTTTAATTAAGTTGAAAGGTTTCGATAATGTCGATACCGATGTAGTATCTGTAATTGAAAAGAACTTTAGTGACTTATCACAAATTGAGTCATTGAAGGCAAAGGTTAAATCGCTTGAAGCGGACGTAGACGCTGAAAAGGCAAAGGTTAAAGAGTTGGAAGAGAAGGCGTTAGAATCCGCTCTCGAACATGCTTTAGCGGATGTCTTATCAGGGTTTGAACTAGTGAGTGATGTAGCGGGTCAATTGGCTACAGAGGTAGCACAAAAAGAGTTGTCAGTAAGTGAAGATGGTGTTGTTGAAGGGGTAGAACAAGCTAAAGAAAAGTTAGCTAGTGACTATGCTTTCTTGTTTAAACAAGCGGAACAGGTTGATGATGAACCGCTCAAGCAAGATGATGAAGTTGAAAATGATGGGGAAAAGGTAGCTGAGAAATCGGCTAAACAACTACCTAAAGGGATTGACTTTACTCGGGTTGCACCGAAACTTAAATCGGCAACAGGGGTAAAAGTAAGAAAAGGTATTCACTTCTAAACTAATTAAACAGGGGGTTTTAAATTATGAATAATGCAGTTATTTCAGCAGCAGGTGTGTACCTTGATAGTGTAGTCCGATACCCTTACGTGTCGGCTAAGACGGCTATCTTGCACGATACTACAGTTTTCGAATACCCATTGTTGGGGGAAACGACTTACATTCGTGAGGTTACAGGGGGTAACACTTCTTCTTACGAAAAGGGTAAAGGTTTTGAGGGTGGCGGACAAGCAGGTTCTTCTGTAAGAACACCGTTTAAAGCTCGTTTCGACCGCGAGTTAACATTCGGGGTAGATGCTATTGAAGAGTATAACTCAATCTTGCAAGGGATGTCACTTTCAAGTGTTGAGATTGCTAAACAGTCTTGGGCTAAGATTGGTGCTGAGATTGATGCTTGTACTATTTCAACGTTGTTCGGTGCGACAAAGGTAACAAACCAAAAGCTAGTAACGGATGCAGGTTATGAAATCTCTCCTGATAAGATTCTCGGTACATTGAATAATATCAAGACTGAAATCTTCAACCGTCAGTATGAAGGGGTTGTTATTACTTTCTTAAGTGGTACGGCATATGCAAATCTTCGTACTGCATTGGTAAATAACAATGGTCTTGCCAACCAAGCGGTAATCAGCATATATCCTACAGGAGATGATGGTTTGGAAATCAAACTTGACGTTATCAAGTATGATAACCTTGTTCTCGTTCCAGTACCTGATACTCGTATGAATACAAAGATTGTTCTTCTCGATGGGAAAACAGCAGGACAAGAGGACGGTGGTTGGTTAGCAGACCCAACTTCTAAACGTATCCATATTGTAGCTGTTCCTATTGAAGCGGCTAAACTGTCTATCCGTCACGTTGTAGCGAATATGACAACACCTGCTTCATTCCAAACTGGTCTATCAGTCGGGGTTATTGAGACAGAGTTGGGTAAAATCAACGAAATCTATCAAGGACAAGCATTGTTGAAAAACATTGGTATCGACCAACGAGGTGACCAGTTCAAGTATATGAACCGTATTATCCATGATACGGCTGTATTTGAGACTTGGAAACACACGTTGTTCACTGTATCAGAGGCTTAATAACTTAGGAGGGGTAGAACATGGCGTTTATCAAAGTAGACCGTAAAGGTGTCGTGCAGTTTGTTGATGAGGGGAATACCGCTCAACTCCTTGCTTTAAAGAAAGAGGAAGGGGTAGAGTTTGAACTTGATGCATCGGGTGAAGCGGTAAAACGTTACACTGAAGCACAAGTTCGCAAATTTTTGGGACGAGTCAGTGAAAAGGTTACACCTGAGCAACTTCTCGGCATTTCTAAAGCCGAGAGTACTGGCTCAGACAAAGATAAGTAAGGGGGTTTAAGTTATGGCTCGTACACAAGCGGATTTAATCGTGAATACGAATACCTATGTAACATTAGAAGATGCTGATGCTTATGTCGAGTCTAACTTTCTATCCCAATCACCTGAGTATAAAGCATGGTTTGATGAGACAAGACCTGAAAGTGATAAGGTTGTCGCCTTGTTATCCAGTGCGAAAGCATTAAACAATTTGAGGTATAAGGGGAGAAAGCTAGTGAGAGGTCAATCACTAGCTTTTCCTCGTTCTTTTAATACATTTGCAGGCGTTATATATACGCCATATGTATCTCAATTTACCGATAATAGTTTAATTGAGGGTGTTGGTGGTAGTAACGGGTTAGAGTCGGCTAAAGAGGCACAAGTAGTCAATGCAGTGTATCACCTATCATTAAATCCCGCTCTCGCACAAGAAGTATCTGACAGGGCAATTTCAGGTATTCTTGGTAGGAGAGCAGGTTCTGTATCTGAAAATTATGCTTCAACCAATGAGCGAGGGGATAATATGCTAAGGGGAATATACAATCAAGACCGAGTGTATTATATTTTAAATGCTTGGTTGACTGATAGTGTGTTCTCGCTATAAGGGGGTAATTCAATGTTTGTAACTCGGTATTTGAATACACCTGTTGAGCATAAACGCTTTATTGATTCAGATAATATTTACAATGCATCTGAATTTGCTGAACCTGAAACTATACTTTGTCGTATTGAAGCGGATGAACGTTTTAAGATTGGGCATAACACGTTTGAGCCATTTCATGCTTATACCTACATTACTGTTGTAAAAATAGGAGTTAGAGATGTGCTAGATGGATTTGTGGTTAACTCGGTAACTCCAATCTACAATTTTAACGGTTCTATCTCACATTACGAGTCACAAGTAGGTCAAGCTGTAGAAATGTAGGTGATGATACTATGCAAACACGTGTTGATATTACTATGTTTGAATCCGAGGATGACTTGGACAGTTTAACTAAAGCAGATAGAAGTGGGGCTACGTTGGCAAACTTAACTGCCAGTAAGTGGGACATAGGTGATTGGGTAGAATTTATAAATGAAATAGGTAAAGAGACATATAATCTTTCTAAGTCATTAGTACCTGTTGATACGGGTAGGTTACGGGATTCTGCTAAATTCTCGTTTTCGGGGTCTGCTGTTTCGATATCGTACAACACGCCCTATGCATCTTATGTACATGAGATAATGTATTATCAGCATAAAGCACCTACGCAAGCTAAGTATTTAACAGATGCGTTTTTGATAGTCATGTACAACCTTGTGACAAGGTATGGTAAAATGAATATACCAGACTTCTATATCGGGATTGAACTATCGGTAGAAGAAGGGGTAAAGCTACGTATCTCAAAAGAAAGATACGGTGGTATGATTACTTGGAGAAAGTGGGTGGGTGCATGATAAACGATGAGGTGATATTTAATTGTCTAGTGGAGTTGTTCCCGTCTAACTTTAAAGCAAAGTTCTCCGCTCAAGAGTTAACATCCACAAATACATTTTCTGTGTATTTTAAAGGTGGTACACCGAAAGGTCGAATCATAACAAATGGAAAGTATGGAGTAAGAAGTAAGTTGGTTGTATTAAATATACAAGGCGAGAATTCTTTATCGGGAAACAGGGGGGCATTAAAGTTTGCCCAAGAATGTTTCGATACGTTAGAGAGACTTGCGGGTTATGTTTATACAGATTCAGAAACAGGTGGTAAGCTAGTATTACTAAGTGCCGATATAATTGGTGATATAAACCAACTCGGATTAAATACTTTTAACGTACCTAGCTTATCACTTAATTTCATATTAAACTATGCTATAGGAGGGGTAAATCATGGCTGATGTATTTATGCCAGTACCAAATATCGGGTTTGAGTTAGGATTGTCTGCGTTTAAGGTAGACCCTGTTGTAGGAGATAAGATTGGTGATATCCGCTCAATCACGGGGTTAGGTTTAACGGTTAACACAACTGATGCGACTTCGGTATCTTCGGTTGATGGGTACACTCGTACTGCACCAACAACTAAGACATTTAAACCTTTTACGGTGACAATGTATAAGAACAATGATGGTTATAACAAGCTGTTGGCAAAGGTATATGCTGAGGGAGTAACGTCAGAAGATTTCTTCTGTTCTGTCACGATTGTCTATCCTAAGTTAGAAGGGGTAAATGACTTGGTTGATGACTTCCGTTACGATGGTTTCATTAGTGAACTGTCACTTGGTGATGTTGAAGCGGAAGGGGTTCAGACGTTTAGCTTTGTCTTTACGCCAGTAGGGAAACCAGTTAAGTTTGCAGGGTTTGTACCTGCAGGATAAACTTACAATTAAATGGAAATTATTCTAGAGTAATGGTTATACTCAGTGCCATTGTAATTCTCCTAGAAGGCAACCATTCGGGGATAGGAGTTTTCTATCCCCACTTTTTATTTAATTAGAAAGTTTTTAAACATATTTTTTAAATTTTTGTTCATATATGGTACATTTACAGACATGAAAAGGGAAACAAAGTTAGTAAGATGAGGGTATACAATTAAGGGAGGTAAATCAAGTGACAATTAAACAAGACAAGAAAGAGCAAGGTTCGGTTACTTCAGACGGGGCTTTATATGAATCTATCAAATCAGACTTCTCCAGTTTCCGTCTCCGTTACACGATGGCTACATTCAGGCATTGTGTAGACAATAACATCAGTTTAGATGACTTACGTGAGTATACACCTAAGAATCTACTCGATGTTGTTATTCTCGGTACTGAAAACATATCAGTTGATGAAGCAGATAAGGTGATTGAGACTTGGATGAGTAAGAAACACACATTGCCTATGTTGCATATCTTGTGTTTAGAGGCAATCAAGGCATCGGGTTTTTTCTTCAGCGAGACGGACTTGGAGACGATGGGTCAGATGGTCGAGACAGACAACAACCTGTTGGGTCTAATCCTTCCTGCAATCAACAAGGACATGACGAGTATAGCCAACTCGGTACAACAACTAGGGAAAGTATTCTAACTAGTATGCGTGACACCTATCATTCAATGGTAGGTGTTGTGTTAGCGAATGGGTTATCATATGGTGACTTCCTAAAGATGACGATGGTAGAGGTTGAATCGTTTATCAAAGGGTGTACCGCTCACAGGGAGTTAAGATTAAATGATAATTTGTATGTAGCCCATACGCAGTCTATATTAATCAGTCAGGCGGTTTGGGGTTCTAAGGAGTTTCCTAAGTCACCACCTAAAGTAGACTTAACAAGTAAGAAAGAGCCTAAGTCCAAAGAGGACTATCTACAGGCGTTAGTTGCGTTTAAGAAAGCTGTCCATAACGAGTTTAGTCTTATCAAAGTGTGAGAGGGGTAATCAACATGTCAAAAGTAGAGATTCCTAAGTACACGGATTATGAAGAACGAGTTATCAAGGTCAGGTATTTAAAGCCCGAGGTATATGATAGGTTAAAGCAACAGTTAGACCCTAAAGTATCCGCTCTAGCATATGCGCCTATAGAGGTGGGTGAAGGGGTTTATAAAGAACGTTTAGATGATATTGTCCTTTTATTGGATTTAGAGCGTAAGACGGAGAAGGTCTTAACCGATTTGGTAGCGGTAAACTTTAGTGATTAAGGTAAGTCATTAACAAGATATAAGAGTATATTAGTAAAGGAGAGGGGTTTAGATACTTCTCTCCTTCTTTGATAGAAAGGGGTAGAAATCATGGCTGATAAGCAGGTCAATGTAACAGGTAAGAGTGACCAGTATGACAGGGTATTAGGTAAGATAATTGACTATAACGCTCGTTTAGCTAAAGAGGTAAAACAGGCTAAGACCGAGTTAGAGTCGTTAAACCCTGTATACGATAAGTTAGCGGAAAGTGCAGAGAAGTATGCCGATGCTTTGAAAGAAATTCGTCCCTTAAGGGGTAACAGGGGTAATAGTGAAAAGGCAGAGGTTGACCAACAGGTTAATCAGACGTCAAGGTTGTCTCGGATTCAACAACAACAGGCGAATGTAGAGCGTATTACTATTCGTGAAAAGCAACAAAATTTAAGACTATTGTACGCAAACATGAGTAACTTATCGTCTTATGCACGTGGTAGAGGTAATTATGGTAAGACTATGTCAACAAGTATGCGGACTGCTTCGACTGGGGCAAGGGCATTGAGTTTAGGAGTATCGGGTGCGTCTACAGGTATGTTGAGACTAGTATCTTCAGGGGGTCGTGCTGTATCTGTATTAGGTAGATTAGGTTCAGCAGCCGGACCAGTAGGTATGGTTGTAGCAGGGGTAGGAATTGCTTTAGCGATAACGGCAGGGTTATTGGCTAAGATAGGTGAAGAGGGTTATAAGACGCAACTAAAGATAGCCAATACACAAAACGTATTAGGTGATTCATTTAAGGAGACGCTTGGCTATGCGAAAAAGCTAAACAGTGAGTTAGGTGTAAGTGTATCACGGACGATGGAAATGGTATCTGCAACCGCTCAAATGGGCAGGGGAGCAGGTTTTTCAACGTCTAGTGCAACTAACTTAGGACTCGGGGTAAATGGTTTAGCGACTGATATTTCGTTTGCAACTGGTGCTAGTATTGAGAGTATACAAGAGGCGATGAACCAAGCTATCAGTTCAGGTGCTAATACTTTAGGACAGTATGGTATTAACATGGATGATAATGCTGTTAAAGCATGGTTACTACAGACACAAGGTATTGATGCTTTTAACGGTGCGATTAGTGAAGCGGCTATGCAGTATGCAAGATACAACTTAATCATGGAACAAGCCAATCTATTGCAGTATGAGAATGCGGGGTCGGCTAATAACTTAACGGCTAGTTATGAGAGGTTGAAGAACAACTGGGATAGTATTACTCGTAACTTATCTGCTGTATTCATTCCTATATTTGATTGGGTTGTAGGAGTATTAGAAAAAGCCACTGGTATGTTACTAAAGTTTGTAAACGGGGTAAGGGCATTAAGTGGTTTAGAGCAAATCAAGTTTGCAGATAGTGTCGGACCAAGTGAAAGTTCTATCAAAGCCGTACAGGACTTGTATTCAGGATATAAGAAAACTGGTGATGAGTTAGATAAGATGAAACAGCAGTTATACAGTTTTGATGAAGTCATCACGCAGAACCCTTATGACCCTCGTATACCTGAAATCGGTACGCCCTCTAAAGGGGTAGATGAAGCGGTTAAACTTCCTGATGGTAAGAAGGAAAAAGATAAATGGGATTGGTTGTTTGCTATACCAAAGTTAGAGTTTAAAAATCCATTTAGTAATTGGAAATTTCCTAAGTGGAGTACATTAGTAGACAAAGCACAAGCAGCTTGGGATGCTATCAGATTGCCTTCTTGGGTAACAGAGACGGTAGGTGTAGTAGTTGACTTCTTAGAACCTCGTCTAGCCCCTGCATGGGATTGGTTAAAGAAAGTGTTGTTAGTAACGACTCCAGTAGGTGTAGCGGTAACACTTTTGTCTCCAGTACTAGCACCTGCATGGGACTGGATTCAAGATATGTTAAAAGGGAAATCATTTGCTACAGTCGGGGTAGAATTAAAGTCTTGGGTAACGGGAAATGCAAGCGACTTGTTAAAACGACTGCTTAGTTTAGGTTTACATCCTGTCACAGTACCTATGGCTTTAGCGGTTAACGTGTTAGGATTAGCACAAATAGATGTAGTTCGAGAGGCAAATAAGCTATGGAGTATTGCTACTCGCTTTATCGGGGTAGAGGCGTTACAGGGTTACTTCCAGTCTGCTGTATCATTCCTTGAAACGTCATTGGCAAGCATTGCTGTTAGTGCAGAGCAGATTGGTCAAACCATATCTAGTTGGTTTGAGGGGGTAGATATTAAAGGTTTCCTCGATACAACGATGCAAATCTTAGATATCCTATCTCTTGTCGCTATGATAATTCCAGGCTTAGGATTAGTCGGTGCGGGTATGAAAGCAAGCACAACAGCCTACAAAGCGTATCGAGTAGGTAAAGCGGTTGATACAGGGGTAGATGTAGCAAGGGGTGCAAGTAAAGGTAAGACGTTATGGGACAATACCAAAGCGGCATTTTCGTTCGGGGGTGGGGCAGTACCTGCTTATGCGACTGGTGGTTTCCACGTCAAGCCCCACTTAGGTTTAGTAGGTGATGTGCCAGAGGTAACATTGCCATTGAACAGTTCTTCTGCAACACCTGCTTATTCGGGCATTGCGGATAACATCTTATCTCAAATGGGTAACAGTGGTAACGGTGCAATGGGTGGACAAACAATCGTCCACTTAGGAGAAAATAGTACAATCATTGCGGACGATTATGGTTTCCAACGTCTAGCCAGTAAGTTAAGCGAGTATCTAGATAATCGGGATAGAAGTGTAGGTGACAGTCGATATGGTTTACGTTAAGAGGGGGTAATAACATGTACGCTATTGATGGTTGTGTAGTAACCTCTCCCTTATTGGGAGAGGTTGTGCTTGTTTGGGAATATGAATATATACACCCTGTTGAGTTGTTTGATATTGAATATATTATCAATACCAAGCTAAAGTCGGGAAATGAAATTTTTGTTATTTCGTTTGAAAACGAATATAATCTTACAGAGAGTGTTACTGCTCGACTTGTTGGTGGTATCGTTGTTGAAGAAGTAGTAACGGATAAAGCAACCGAACCTGAAAAGAATGTAACGTTACGGTGGGAAGTACTTGAAGAGAGGACAATGTTCGGTGGGCTAATATCTGAATTAGAGTAAGTAAAAATCCTAAGAGGGGGTAATAGTATGGGTTTTAAGATAGACGGGGTGGCAGTAGCACCACCTTCTTTAGGGAATGTGTATCAGTGGAACAGGGTGTCTAGGTCTTATAACAACGCCAACGCTACTTTCATTGATAAGACCATCGCTCAGAAGGATAAGTTTTTGTGGGAGTATAAGTATATAACCGCTCAAGAGATGGCAGTCATTGAGCAACTTATCAAGCCCAAACTTTCGACTGGTAACAACTCGTTTATGATTACGAGTTGGACTCCCGACAGGGGGTTCGTTACGAAGCGGTGTTATGTTGGAACTCCGATTGACTATCAGGTGTTGGCTTCAAGTGGAGGGGTTCCAACTATATTGAATGTAGCGTATCACTGGATTCAGATTGAAGGTAAAAAGGCACTTTAAGGGGGCTTTGTAGATGAGTAACTCTATAACGGAATGGAACAACCAAGAAATTTATAAAGCTGTATTGAGATTCGATAACGGTCAAGAGTATACAGCTTTGAGTAATAACGAAGAAGATAACGTATTGGTGACAATGAACCTGAATGAAAGTGAAGCATTAACCTCGGGCAATCCGCTCGGGGTTATGTCTCCGAACAGGTGTAACATTGTTATCTATGATAGTGAGAATCATTTGGTAGCGACAAACACGACTAGTCCTTATCACGGGTTTATCCGTAACGGGGTGAAAGTAACGTTAACTATGTCGTCTGATGAGGGGTCAACATGGAATCCGCTCGGTGTATACTATACGGAGTCATTCCGCTCGGTGAGGGGTAATGGGTCTTATGAAGCGGTTAGTGTTACTTGCTCGGATAGGTTAGAATATATCGGTAACATGGAGATACCAAGGCTATCGGCTTATGCAGGGGTAAACGTGGTAGACCTTTTGAAAGAGTTATTTAAAGCTATCAAGCTAACGACTTCTGACTATTACATTGACCCAACTTTATCATTGAATATGATTTACTCGATTACAAAGGGTGATAAGTTAAGGGATGTATTAAACAGTATTGCACAGGGGTTGGTTGCTCGTATTACGACTGACCGCTCGGGTAGGATAATGGTAGTACCTGCATTTCCTTCAGTGGTTGTTTCAGGTACACTTGATGATAAAGATATCGAGTCGTTAACTATTTCGCATAACAAGTTGTCGTTATACAACAAGGTACGGGTAACGTATAACCGAGTAGACAACAAACCTTCGGAAATCTTGTATGAGGAAAGTAATGTACGAGTAAACCCCGGTCTTAACAAGTATGAAAACCTTGAAATTTCTAAGAATATTATTTCGGTAGATGGAGTGTATCTGCTTACAACGGCTAGTGAAGCTAGTTTTATGGACAAAGTTAGGAGTCCTAATTACCTAGCTAGTCAGGGAGGGGTAGATGTAGATGTCTTTAGTGAAATGGACAAGTCGTTCTTTGCTCAATTGGTAGTTGAGGGTAGGACAACAGGTACGACAACGGCTTTTGTAGAAACAGTTGTAAAAGAGACGGATGCTAAGGTAGCTAACACGTTGCAGTTAGAATCATATGTAATTCAAGATAGGGATACCGCTCTAGCATATGTAAACAAGGTAGCGGATTATCTATATAATATGGAACAAGAAATTGTCATATCAGGTACGTTAACACCTTATCTGTACCCGAGTTTGTATATCAACATTGTATCTGAGGAGAACCCTATCTTAACGGGGTTATACTTGGTAACACAAACATCGATTAATACGGGTGAGTCGTATAGTACGTCTACAACGTTAGTTAAGTTAAGGGGTGCATAATATGTCTGTTGAGACGATTAGATGGTCTAGTCAAAACTTTGTTGGTAGTTTTGATAGTAGGTGGACGTTAACAAATGCTACGGTAGCGGATAACACCTTATCACTGGCTGTCGGGGGTAAGGCGGTGTTAGTGTTAACGAAAGAGGTAGATGTGGAATTCAAGTATTTACGAGTGTTCGTAAAGTTTTCTTCGACTGGGATAACGGTTGAGAACAACTTTCGTAACAAACCTACGATATTTTTACAAGAGGCTTACAAAGATGATGAGGGGTTGCCTTATCGGTATATGGCTAGGTCACTAGGATTCAATGCGACTAACTACGATGCCACTGAAGATAAGTATACGGATGCAACAATCGTGACAACGTTAGATAGGAGAATGAAACAATTCAAGATAGTAATTCAAAATGATTCTCCTGACCCGCTCATTATTTATGACTTCGCTTGTTACCAGTCGAAAGACTTACCTGAAGAACAGTTAGCTAAACGGGTAAGTACGGTTGTTAACTCCGTTGTTAAAGAGGGGTCTGCTGATATTATCAAGGCATATAGAAATGCAGACGGTTCGATTAACGGGTTAGGCGTTTTTATACAAGGTTCTAGTGAGGAGTTAAAGTTTCGTCCTGCATATTTCAATGGTGAGTTAATCGCCATAAACACTAACTTCGGGCAAACTATTGATATTCAAAGTATTCGTGAGCAAATTGATTTGACAAGTAGTAGTGAAACAACGATATAAGAATAATCTAAGTGTAACTAAATTCTAGGAGGGGTTTAGCAATGGGTTATTTAAGAGCGGTTATGGCATTGTGTGCGTTAGCGTTTACGTTATCTATCGTTATAAGTGTGAACATCCAGTTGTATAAGGACAATGCAATGTTCAGAGAGACTTATGACGAGTTGTTGTCACAGGCTGAAGCGGAAATCAATACGGCTTTAGAAGGGGTAATGACTTGGTATCAGCAAGATAAAGAAAACAATCCTTTTTCTGATAATAAACAAAATCAGGACTTAACAAACCAGTAATTATAAAAATGAATCGGGTGGGTGGTTTAAGATGGAAGAAAATCAAGAATTGTCCTCAGAATCAGGTACAACGTATGATAATGAGTGGTGGAGTGATTTTTTGCTAGGTGTACTTCTAGGTCAAACCCTATCAGGTGCGTATGTAATTACGTCAGAAGAAAAGTGAGTTGGTGCTAAAAATGACTGCATTATTTAGGCGTGAAGATGCACTTGTGTTAGGTATGATGATAAGTAAATATATCCGTCCACCTTTTGTCATGGGTGAGTATGGCGGGTCATACAATTATTCGCAAGGCTACGACTGGGGGTTCGTCATTGGTGGCGAGCCCTCTACAGGTGCGGGTGGTGGTATAGAAGGTGAAAACGGGAAACCGATGGTAGGAGATAAAACTCCTAATGCACCTAACTCCGCTTCAATTTCAGGTTATGGTGCGACTCAAGATGAGCCAGGGAAAGGTTTCCAAAATGGTAAGTTTGGAATGGGTGGTGGAGATAATCCGCTCTTAAACTCAATCTCTTGTGGTGGCGGTTCAGGTTGGTTCGGTGGTGGGTCATCATATGTAGGTGCAGGGGGAGGGGGAGGTTCAGGCTTTATTCTTTCTCATGGTAGTTATGTACCTGCTCAATATGTAGTAGCGGATGACCAGTTTTACGCTTTAACTGGAACGGAAGAGTATGAGCAAGGGGTAAAAGAGGGTCATGGTGCATGTATCATAAACGGTGAACTGTTCCCTTACACGGGTTCTGTACAAGAGTATGTAGTTCCTCAAACGGGATATTACACAATTGAGTGTTACGGGGCGCAAGGGGCAGGTTTGAATGGTACGTTAGATTATGCAGGTGGTAAAGGGGGTCGTGTCAAAGCAACGTTTGAGTTGTTAGAGGGGACAACCTTATTTATTTATGTCGGGGCAGAGGGGTCTAAGACTTCTGCTGTCAGGTCTTGGAACGGGGGTGGAATGGGTCTAGGTGGTGCATACGGGGGTGGCGGTGCTACAGATGTTCGTTGGTCTAAGGTAGGTAATGAATCATGGGATTTAAACTTATTTGACCGCTTCATAGTAGCGGGCGGAGGGGGTGGTACGGGTCGTAACACTTCACTTGGTGGTTTAAACCAGTCATTGCCTACAAACACATCTCCTAGTGGTAGTCAGAACGAATCGACTATTGAAACTGAACCTACTGCATATGTGGTAAACGATAAGACAAAGGTAACGGTAACGACAACCTATCTTGTATCGGCAGATGCATTTAATGAGATGATGCGTGTTCGTTTATTTGTAGACGGGGTAGATGTGGGTTATGTCGAGAAACCGCTCATAGCGGGCGGTGGAACAGACGCTTTTGTATTCAACTTCTCTGATATTTATCCTGAAAACACTCCTGACCGTTGGGCAAAGATTGAGGCAAAGGTAGAGACCGATGTACCAATTATCATACCACCTAGCGGTTTAGTTATCAGGGTTGAGACGGAGAAGAATTCCGCTACACCTGATAATGACAAACCTGTTATCTATTTAACTCGTAATGTATTCAATATCGACTTCTTGACTTTGGTAGATATTTATAGGATTGATATTGATACGCATGAAGGAAACCATGAAGGTACGGATAATATTGTTGATATTGTAGTAGTAGAAGATGCTACACGGTTAGACCTTATCTCACCTAAACCTTTCGGGGCGATAATAGAAGATATCGACTTGTCTGATTTGGTTGATTATAAACGAGTATCTGTATTACGTGTTGATAATAACAGTTCAGAGATTGGTTTTGTAGATGCATTCCTGATTGAGGGTGGTTCTAGTGAGTTACCTAACCTCGATGTATTTTTAGAGGATATGGAAATCAGGGACTATATGTTGATTGACACCTCTGATGTAACTACAAATTTAGCACTTTCAGATACAGGTGTGTTAGATGTATCGGCTTTCTCGTTTGCTACCGTATTAAAAGTAGACCATCATAGTGAGTTGAACTTCAGTGATGTCTATCTGTTAGAGGGGGTAGGTGGAGATGCACCTGTTGTAGACGGGGTAATTGAAGATATAAACTATGTGGATGTACACTATCTTGATTTACGTTCTCCTAAGAGAACGGATAGTCTTTCTAGTGTATCTTTAGGAGATTTATTTACATTTAGTCGAATACAAGTTATGTACACGGGTGATGTTGACCTGTTGTCAATGGAAGATGTTGCAACTATCACTTTAGAATAAGGGGTGTTAACATGGGTGGTCGTAGTAGGACTGTAGTAGGACAAGAAATGAGAGGTGCTGACAAATCCGCTATTCAGGGGTTTGTGCAGTTTGAATTGGTGAATACGGAAACGGGTAATAAACAGGTATTCAAATACAATACGGTAACAACGCTAGGAAAGTTAATGTTCTTAGCAACAGGACCGAATATGCAGTTGATGTTACCTAGTCAGATTGACATGGGTGCGTTGCATTTAAAGAGTAACTTTGTACAGAAAAGTCCTAGCCAAGATACAAAGTTGACTATACCAAACGTAGATAAGGGGTTGACAATGTATCTTGTCAATGCCGATGGTACGTTGACGGTAGATAGTAAGAAAATACCTATCCGTACTGCTAAAGGTGATATTGATGGTAACAAACTAATCGGGCATGCCAATGTGAAGCGTACTACTTCTTCACCTAAAGAGGGGGTAATTGACAGGGTTCACCCTGATTTTATGCTTGACCCGACTGCTTCGGTTCAACGTTGGAGATTCGATAACACGCAAGCCAATGGTACGTTCAATAAGATTTGTATCGGGGCAGGGGTTTATAATGATGTAGGTAATGGTTTCTCTATTGCTAAAGGTCTTATCCCAACGGATATTCAAGCGTTCGGTGGAGTAAATATTTTGACGGGAATGTATATCCGCCCTAGTGTGACAGGTATCACTTCCGCTACTGAAATTCTATTGTCAACAGCAGAATATGCAGGTAACAACAAAGCGAATGCAGTGTATGACTTTGCAACAGGTAAGTTGACGATGTTGGCACAAGATGACCCGAGGGCATTAATCAGTTTAGGTGATGGGAATTGTCCTCAAGCGTTCTACAACAACGTGCTGTATTACCAACGACAAGATACATTGTATGCTTATGATGTGGTAAATAAGACGGAGACTACGATTTCTAACTGTAGAGATAAGTTATGGGTTGACGGTAACATGCTTTATTTCGCTTACAGTGGAGACCAAATCATGGCATATAATATGGATACTAAGTCGTGGGGAACGACAATCAGTATTTCTTCTCAGACCTTTACGAGTAAGTACTTCACCAATACTAGTCCTAGTTACGTGTTTAATGATACTTCTCTAGGGAAAGCGGTAAACGGTAACTTTGTGTTAGTACCGACACACGAAGGCTCTACTTGTAAGTATGCGATTGAGTTTACGGATATCAACAATATCGAGGCTTCAATTGTAGGTTTCCGTCCAATGGCGGGTTCTGCGGTTGAGTATCAAATAGGTACAAAGGCTATCAACCTGTGGAAAGCGAATGGAGATGACCTACAGTTTGTCGGTATCGAGGGGTTCTCAAATGCTACTGCGAACAGGAAAGATTACGGAATGCGTTTCTCTGAACAGTGGTTTGGTGACTTGATTAGTTTCGTTGAGTTAAGTTCACCTGTAACGAAAACAGAAAACGATGTGTTGTACGTTTCGTATGGATATCGCTTAATCTAAGCATTGCAGGGGTAGACTTAACGGTCTACCCTGATATTTTAAAAATATTTTTACATATTTTTTAAAAAAGTTATTGAGACAGAAGAATTTAAGGACATGAAAAGGGAAACAAAGTTAGTTAGATGAAGGGTCAAACAATTATAAATCACAAGTTAGTTCAAAGAAAACAAGAACAGAGAGCAGTCGAACAGTTGCTTAAACGGGATTTTATACACTTCTCCAAACCCATTGTCCATTCCTCTCGTTTCCGTCCATCCAGCGGTTACTACACGAGGGTAGTGAAGTGAATATAGTTTATAAGACTAGTCAGCACCCGACAAATTCTAAGCCAGTTGACCTATCCATTCAACGTACAGCTAGTTTAACCGACTGGTGTATATGTGACCCCGCACACTGTCAGATATATACGAATCGAGTTCTCTTTCTTTTTCAGTGACTAAGACGTATAATTCGCCATCACAACCTATCTCGGTGTGACTCCCTTCATGATACGAGATAGAAATGACCCTTCCAACTATAATCAGAGAGAGCCATCGTGTGGTGCGGTGGTTCTTTTCTTTTGGATTATATTGAGAGAGATAATGTATTCTTTTTATAGACCGCTCGATAGTTTTTTATATTATATAGTGATAACAACTCCGTTAGCACTTACGTCTTAACGGTACAGGGGGTGTATACAGAGATGTGGCGTTCATTTTGGGACGGGTTAAACATACGTAAATTCTTAGCAGTAATCTTAGTCATTGCGTATGTATGTGTGAGTGGGTCAATTATTTTATTTGCGTTTCGTACCACCGATAGGGAGTTAATGAAAGATACAGTTTCCAGTGTAGCGTTAGTGTTAGGATTGGTAATGGGTTATTATTTTGGGTATACAACGGGTCAAAACGCCCCGACCAACCCGTTAGATAACGACTAACCAATTCAGTTTAAGAAAGGTAGGTCTGTACAACATGGCGAACAGTGGCAAATATGAGGTTAAGAAGGTTGGTCAAGACCCAGAGTTAGAGTTAGACGGAGTGTTACTTCCGTCTTTAGAAGGGGTAACAATGGAACGCTCTGCTTTTGATGGGTGTATCAATGTGGTATTGACGATTAAGGCGGAGGACTTCATTTTCAATAGTGAGACTGAAAACTGGAAATCTTAATCGTGAATATAAAAGACTAGGATAGCGGGATAATTCCTGCACCTAGTTTTGTTTATGTGACTAGTAGCTAATACTATCAACTAACACAGGGGGTTTTAAGATGAAAGGTATTGACTGTTCAACGGCTGTTACAGCAACGGTAGCGGATAAGTTAAAGGATGCGGGAGTAGAATTCGTTATGCGGTATATCTTCCCGAAAGACTTTAAGAGTTGGAAACAGATGAAGAAGGCAGAGTTAGACTTGTTGCTCAAGAAGGGGTTTCAGGTTGGTTTCATCTATCAAAGGGGTAGAGATACGATTCGTGAGGGTTACAATACGGGTGTAGTCGATGGTAAGAACACGTTACAGGCATTAGAGGATTTAGGTGTTAATGCGAAGGTAGCGGTTTATTATGCAGTAGACTATGATGCACCTGCAACGGATTTCAAGCATATCCATGCGTACTTAAAAGGGGTAAGAGATGCAGTAGGTGGAAAGGTATTTGTCGGGGTTTACGGTTCGTATGGTGTGTTAGAGGGGTTACATGAGTTAGGTTCTGCCGATAAGTATTGGCAGACGTTAGCTTGGTCAAGGGGTAAGAAATCAAAACATATGAACGTATATCAGCGTGAGATTGACAAGCCTTATTGTGGTATCAATGTAGACCATAATGATTCGTTTGGTGGAGAGGGGTTCTTGTTACCGTCTAAGTCGGGGTTGACGAACAAGCCTTCAAAGCCTGTTCCAGTGAAAAAGCCAGTCGCCAAAGTCTCGCCAAAAGGTACTGCTACAGCCACTAAGACTAAGACACCTAGAATCAAGCGAGTAGGAACTATCAAGGTAACAAAGGTAGTCAACTACACGTTCATCTATGACCGTCCTGCTAACGATGCACTGGTGGTTGGGAAAGCGAATAAGAACGCTGTATTCCCTATTGCAGGTTCAGTGGTAGGTTGGTACGAGGTGATTCATAAGGACAAGCGGTGTTATATCCGCTCAAAATATGCTGAAAGGGTGTAAGTGAGTAACCCCCTTCAGGAGATAATGGCAATCTTAGATAAGGGGTGAAGGGGTAATGGCATTGTTAGATACAGTATCGTTAGGTAGTGTAGTCGGTGCACTCGGGGTAATCTTTTCTTTAGCGATTAGTTTCTCGGTAATCAAGGAAAAGTATTTCACTTCAGGTAAACGGCTAACGCATGTTGAGCGTGAGTTGGAGGCAATCAAGTTGAAGGTAGAGGGTCTTGAGCAGAATGCGATTTATGAAGCGGATGAGCGTAGGTTGTTGTTAAAGGGGTTGGTAGCGGTCTTATCAGACGATATCAATCAGAAGGAAAAGGTAAAGGACGAGTTAAACGATTTCCTATTAAACCGTTGATTAATCTATTAAGAGAGGGGTAACACCTTCTCTTTTTTTTGTTTGTCTTAGAGGGGGTAGATAAGGGGTTTAGATAGTAAGCGTGTTCGATGTAGGTTATGTAACATTTGGTTCTTTGTACCTATATATAAACATGGTATACTTAGACCATGTTTTGTTGCTTGACAAAACGGGTAAATATATGGTATGTGGTGGTAGTTATCGCCTACTTCATACCATTTAGAAAGTAATGAAGGGGTAAGGAATACCACCTTCTTACATACGTATAACTCTAGTGGTGAAGGGGTTATACAGGTATGATGTACGTCATACGTACTAAGTGTGCAGAAGAAAACTAGGAGGGTTTATCATGTTGAGGAGTCAGTTAGACAGGGTAGTAGAGTATCTAAAGGGAAGTGGAAAGTTCGCTGATGTGTATGTGGTAGAGGAACACGCAGATAACGAGTACGGTGGTATGAGTGTAATGGCAATCTCGCACCGTATTCCACAAATCGGAAACAGGCAGTATACAAACCATTACAAATTCGACAGTAGAGGTAGAGTGCAGTCTATGGTAACGTCTGCAGACTTTAACGGTCATGTGAGTAGTTTCGAGACGAAGGCGACATTGGGTTTGTTTTCGAGTATAGAGAACATTTTAACACCGCAGGGAGAGCGGACTATCTTGTCGTAAGGTTTTGATATGTAAATAAAACTACCACCTTTAAGACTTTATGCGATGGGGACATCGTGTAGAGTCTTTTTAGGTGGTGTTTTTGTGTGTTATGGGCTATAAGGGGTAATTAATTTATTTTAATGTATTGTAATTCATGTTAATCTATGGTATAGTAAATGTAAGTAAAAGGAAGGGGTTGTTAGTATGGAAGGTTCGGTAAGGTATAATGCTAAGGAGTTTGCGAAGAAGATAGGTGTTACACCGCAAACATTGGTGAGATGGGATAAGCAAGGGATTTTGGTAGCGGATAGAACACTAGGTGGTAGACCAGTTTACACGGAGAAACACTTAAAGTTGGTAGAAGAGAAAGGTGTCTAATTGATTTGTAAGGGGGTAATGGAATGGCTTTTCATGATAGTATACCACATGGACTTGCTGTTGAGGGGTTAGGTCAGGTAACGACTTTAAAGGTGGTAGATGGTTACGGTAGTGAAAATAATGATAAACAGGCACTTAAATCTGCTACAGACGAGTTAGGATTGGTCTTATCAAGTAAAGATGGCTTTTATGCTTGTCGTGGATTACGAGCGGCTTTTAAAGTGTATGAGTTTAAGACACAGCAAGTATCCATAAAGAATTTAACGTTGGCTATCAGGCTGTATATTAATGGAAAGATGTATGATATTCCAAGAGATATTACGTCCATAATATCTAAAGATTATCCACTGGTAGCTATCCCGCCTTACAGGTATAACGGTCGTTCAAAGTATGTTCGTTTAGCGGACAGGGTAACGACAGATGGTAAGTCGGAGTTAGTATCTGCCCTTGAAAGGATGTCAAGGGATGTCGGGGATAAGAGGGTTAGGTATCGGGCGTTCGAGGTAGACAGTGTAGCGGTCGCATTATATTTAATTTCGGTATACAACAAGGAAGTCGAGTATGATAAAGATGTCTATATCAAGTTAAAACAGACTAGTGACAAGGTAGATAGTAATTTCAGTCTAGCGTTTGTCGCTTTAAGGAACAAGGGATTCGAGTTACTAGAGAATGTTAAATTCAAAGAGCCCGATACCTTAGAAGGGGTAGATGGTGATAATATTGTAATCTCGGAATCTCACGACATTACAACTTTGCCACTGGTAGAAAAACAAGCTAGTGATAATATTGTAATCTCGGAATATCACGAGATTACAAATAGCGAGTCTGGTGTAGATATGGAGTTGCTGTTTAAACTGGTAAAGGAGACCAATGACATGGTAAAGACAATCATTCAGGTATTACCTAGTCTTGCGACATTACCTGAAATCAAGGCTATCTTAAATCATAAACCACAGATTAGAGAGGTAGTGGTACAAGCGGATAGTAAGTTAAAGAACCGCACATTAGATATCGAGTCAGAAGGGTGTAATGAATTCATGGTAGCAGTGGTGAATCGTTATAATGTATACAGGGGTAAGGGGTTATCGATGTTAAAGTCGGCAGAAGCGGTTGTTAATGAGATAGAGACAAACCCAGTGTTATCAAAGTATCATTTACCTTTCATCGTGGCGAACAGGGGTAAAAAGAACGGGTCGTCTGATGAGATTAAGGCGATGCTATTGGGCCAAGTGAGCGACAATCTCTTTGTGAAAGAGTACATCGTATTTGCCCCATTCAATATCGGTAAAGATACCGCTACAGAGAAAGATGCGTGTCGATGATGCGGGTGTTGGCATTTGTATTCTTAGTAGTTGCGATCGCAATGGCGTATTTTCAGTTGGACGATCATCCGGCCTGGGCTGATTTCCAAGTTCCTGTTGAGTCAACTAATGCCGATCCAATCCCCTCGTCCATTCCAAGCTCTTCTAAAACGAAACCCATCCTTAATCCACCTACATTGCAGGGATTAGCGGAGTGGTTACCTGACACCACAAGACCCTCGGTGCATGCGGCGAGTGTCATTCCATTAAAAGACGGAAACTGGCGCGCGTTTTGGTTTGCCGGTTCGCGAGAGGGTGCCCCCGATGTGGTGATTCAGAGTGCGGTCTGGGATTCAACCATCAAACAATGGGGCCCAGCGAGCGTGGTTCTTGATCGAGAGGGCGCGCAAGCAAGTCTCGGACGATACATTGCCAAGCTTGGTAATCCTGTGCCCATGCGCAATATCAATGGGCAATTACAGCTTTATGTGGTGGCGGTTTCGATCGGTGGTTGGGCCGGTAGCTCGATCAGTGTGATGCATTTTGTTGCTGATGGATTGACTTGGACAGGACCCAACCGACTCATCACTACACCCTTACTCAACCTCAGTACCCTAGTGAAGGGTTCAGGATTTTTATTTACTGACGGCACGATGGGAATACCGGTCTATCACGAGTGGATTGGTAAATACGGTGAGTTATTGCGGCTTGATCCGACCGGTCAAATGCTTGATAAACGACGCATGACCTCGGGTCGTGGCACTTTACAGCCTATTGTCTTTATTGATGATGCTAAGCATGCGAGCGCTTATTTTCGTCAAGCTCGTCGAACGGGCGCCAAGCAAATTCCGGTGAGCTACACCTCAAGCGCTGGTGAGCGCTGGGAGTTGGCGCCTGATTTAGGTTTGCCTAATCCTAATGCAGCCATTACTGGAGTGGAGCTATCGGATCGAACCCGTTTAATGGTCTTTAACGATTTGGAACATGGACGTCATCGCTTGGTCCTTGCGGCGTCATGGACTAGTCAGACTCAAGTAGATAGCAGCCAGCCAGCAAAGAGTAACTACTCTCCATGGAAGACGATTGCCGTGCTTGAGGATGAGACGGCCTCAATGACCAACCCCAAGGAAGAGTTTTCCTATCCCTATATGAGTCTGAATCAACAAGGCCAAGTCTTGCTGGTCTATACCTGGAATCGCAAGCGAATTAAGTCGATTCTTTGGGATGCTGGTAACTTACAGTCGTATCTCCAGCATGTAAAAGCAGAAACGGATCAGACCCCATGACATTGGCCACCTTCATTCATCAGCTGCCACTCATCGAGATCAGTCTTGTGACGAGTATTATTTGCTTGCATCTAGTTCGCTCCATGTTCAATGTGGTTCATGGGTTATTTGCAGGTTTGTTCTTTGTCATCATTGCATCACTTGTTTTATTAGTACCATTTGCTGCAGTCGGTGCGCCTTGGAACTTGCCGTTTGCTGCCTATATTCGCGGCGTGACCGGTGATTAGAGTACTGTTTTGGCTAGGGGTATATCGTGACTGGGAAAC
>OGVO01000017.1_pt1 | contig 28824 bp, 55 predicted proteins | sample 1575771 | NCBI WGS metagenome assembly OGVO01 (sample SAMN07581527, study PRJEB24739) | freshwater metagenome | place: Singapore | collected 2015-01 | reverse complement strand
TTGTCGATGATGTAGTTCGCAAGTGAAGTGTTTGACGACTTACCGGTCATGACGAGCGAGATGTCGATCGATTCTGGCGACTTAAACTGATCGTAACCAGCCTGCAGAGTAGCAAGAGAGATCGCAGATTCGTTAGAACCGTCAGTGCCACCAGCAAGTGCAAGAGTGATTGCGCTGTTCGAGAAGGTCAGTGCAGTAGAGTCAACGTTTGCAGTGAAGGTCGCGTTTGCAGTAAGCTTGATGTAGTTCGAACGGTCGTTGATCGCGTTGATCAGGTAGTTGTTGGTGCCGTCTTCAGTCTTTGCAAGGTTAAAGACTGAGAGGTCTTCGAACACTTCGACTGCGGTGTTAGCGATACCGGTGAACTGACCAGTGGTGTCGACAACCACGACGTGAACGTTACGGCTCGATGATGGTGCACGAGTGACGTATCCGTTTGCGATGTTGTTTGCGCCGTAAGCGGTCTGACCAATGATGATGACGCGAAGTGCATCGCCGAGGTCACCTGGGTACTTTGCTTCTACCTTGGTGAGGCCAGAGGTGCTTACCGCTGCAGTGATACCTTGAGAGGTGTTAGCGGTAGTAAGCGATGCGTTAGCTACGACTGCGTCACTGACGCGAACCACATACAGTGAGTTACCATAAGCGAGGAAGTCCGCTGCAGTGAAGAACGTCTCTGGGTTGTGTGCACTTACTGGCTTACCGAATCTTTTGACGAGGTCGACTTCAGACGAAACGAGAATTGGCTCGTTCACTGGACCCCACGCAAAAACACCAGCAATAGCACCAGTCGTCGTAGATACTGCAGGAACGACCGTGGTTAGGTCGATCTCAGATACATTGATACCTGGGCTGAGTTGAAATGGCACGTGTTATCTCCTTTTATGAGCATTATTTAAGTAAGAGTCTTCCTTTTATTTATAAGAAAGGCAATTACCAGTCAAGCCATCTCGAAGGTGGTGGTGTATACGTAACTTCCTCTGGTTCGATGTCGTCATAAGTGAAACCAAATGGAAGCAACTCATCCATCAATTGTTCGTCGCTTTTCTCTCTTAGTTTCATCATTGTGTTAATGTCAGTAATCTCTTTGAAGAACGATTGAGTCGTAAGCCACGCAAAGAGGACGAGACCCATCACCAAGTCATCGTGACATCCCGCTTCAGCCTCGTATGATGCACCTTTACGCGAGAACGTCGACAACTCGTTGATCGTATGGAAGTCATAGATCTGAAGTTGCTTCTGTTCAGCGAGAAGCTTCAGCACTGAGCAACCGATAGACTTCACTTGCTTCGTGGTACGAATGCCCTTGTCAACGTTTGAACCGAATCCACCAGAGATACGTTTACCAGAACGACCTGCCGATTCAGTGTACAACAGAGTCTCGACTTCAAAGTCAAAGTGCAAGGTGTCTGACACTTGGCCGCCGATGTCGTTGATCTCGATCAGGATGTATGCATCGTTGTAAGACTTCGTGGTTCTGAAGATGATGTCAGCGTAGTCAACCGGCGTGATCAAGTTATTACGATAGGTCACAACCTGTCTGTAAGGCATCTTTGTCACGTCAATGATGTGGAATGCAGAGTAGTCTAGGCCTTTTCCACGAGAGACGTCAGCGATACATACATATGTTCTACCCTTCTCGGGTTTCTCATAGACCGCGAGACCCTGTGCTTCGTGAATCGGAGTGCGATAAGCAGACTGCAGATACTTGAGTGTCGCACCATCGATGAGCGTGCCAGACGAACCAAGGAACTGGCATTCGTATTCTTGCGAGAACTTCTCAGTGTCGAAGTTAAGTGCCTCGAGTGTCTCCTGCTTCCACGCGTCCCCGCGGCCGGGCACGAGATCCCAGGTGACTTCGACGTATTGATAACCGTTCGGTCCTTGCTTAGCACCTTCACAGATCTTGAAGAAGTGATTCAGCCCGTTAGGTGTTGACGTCATCAGAAGCTTAGTCTCTTCACCGGACGAGATAGTTGGGTATACCGAAGCGAAGAACTCATCGTAACCTTCTACGAACGCACATTCGTCGATGTACAGAAACGCGATCGACTTACCACGAATCGAGCTCGATGTAGTCGTACCTGCGTAGACCTTACAACCATTCTCGAGTTCGATCGAGTTCTTGTTCCATTCTTGAATCCCGTGCTGCATCCACTTTGGCAGGTTTTCGTACGCGAGCTTGACTCGCTCTAGAACTTCTTTTGAGCCTTCACCTTTATTTGACAAGATGCCAACATTTTTGTGTTCATTGAAGATGATATAGTGTAGAATGATAGCGACGGCGGTGGTGGTCTTACCTGCCTGACGAGCAGTAAGCACTGCAACACGACGATTGTTGAAGATCTTCGTGGCGATTTCTTTCTGATAATCATACATCTGAAGCGGAATGAGACCGCGGTCGACGTGTACGATTTTGATGTAGTTCTCAGCGAAGTAGATAGGATCCATCATGCACTTCGCCATCTCAGCGAGTTGCTCTTGAGTCCAGTTCTGCTGTTGACCGATACGCTTGAGGAGGTTGTTACCTAAGTAACCCTTCTCTGGCTTAGGAGTTTGATTGTCCATTTTTCCTCATGTCTGCTAGAACCTTCAGCAGATCATGGGTGGTCCCGACGAATAGGTTGTTATTTGTCACGTTACCACCAGATCCAGTCTGAGGGTCATCATTACTCTTTTCCTCTTCAACTTTCTTCTTTGACAGTTGAACGAGTTCTTTGTTAGCATCGACGAGGGCTTTCATTGTCGTTGCTAGTACCTCGTAAGCACGAGGATGTTGTGATTGTGTCGCCACACCGAGAAGTTCTTCGAGCGCAGCTGTGCCCTTCTCAATCACGTTGTACATGTTCTCTCGGGCGTAGTCGTAGTCGTTCTCTGCTTCTTCATACCGAGTCATTGGCTTCTCTGGTTCCTTCGGAAGATTCGCAGAGAGTTTCTTCGATAGGTGTGAAGCGTCGGGTGACATCTTCTTCGTCACTGGTTTGTCTTCCACGATCTCAGCGTCTTCTACTGCGCCCATCGGAGGAAGCCCAAGGTATTTTCCAAGTTTATCAGTCATTTAGATCCACTATTTGCACGATGTATGCCCAGTCATCATCGATCTTGATGTCAGCATATGGTATTGTTTGAGTGATGTCAGTCGTAGGTTGTCCATTAGCCGTGAGTCCTGGCTGAATTGTGACTCTCTCGACCGGTTCTGTCGCAGTCATAGACGAATAGAAATTCGTATTCGCAAATTTGATCACTTTCTTCTCAGAAGTTGGTCCGTAGTAGTAACCTTTAAGAGTGAAGTCAAGCGTCCAGATCAAAGCACGTCTCTCTTCGTATGATCCTTCGTAGGTGTCCTCAGTGCTGACTGAGTTCAATACGATCGGGATGTCGACAAGAAGGTCCATGTCGTCGATCATCTTTGCTGTGACAGTGAACTCTGGCTTGAAGAATGGAAGGATCTGCTCGAGGATCTTTGTCCCGTCTTCGAGATACTTTGTCATGATGTTGAGTTGAAAGTTCAGGTTATATGGAGCCGGAGTGAACTGAGTACGTACACGGTCAGCAGCGATTACCTGCTTCTTGTTGAGAACTCGGTTCGTCAATTTTCTCTCACCATCATACTGCATGCTCGTCAGTTCAAAACTGATGCGAGGCAGTGTGATTGCTTGGCTTCTCAACTCGGGATCTTGTTCGAGCTTTGATAGAAACTTCTGCATCGGCCCATAGTTCACTGGCACCTTGAAACGCTGAGTCTCTACGCCAGAGTTATTCGAACGACCAATTGAGATGTCATTGAAGAGTGTGCCAAAGATCGCCACATATCTTCGAGTGGTTTGATTGTAGAATGAATGTCCAAACATTAGTAGTTCTCCTCACCGAATGGATTCTCTTCAGTGAAGTCGAGGATGCCATCTGCAACGGTTTCAATTGTAAGGTTGTCAGCGAGAGGATCAAGTGACTCGATACCAGCGATGGTGTTGTTTGCAGTCGTGATTCTGTCAGCAGTAATAGCATCAATCTCTGCGACTCCGGTGTTGAATACCTCGTTGGAGAATTCAAAGAGTTCACAGCGAAGGTCATACATCTGGAGCGAACCCATTTGATAGAAGATCGGCTTATTGTCGACGTACATCACTTCAAAGACTTTGCGGTTAAGAGGGAAGTAGATGAGGTCACCTTCATTAGGACGAATCTGTTCGTTGTAGAGCGCGACGTCTTCGTTGAATCTTCTCATCGCGACTGACAGAGTCATAGAGTCACGAATCTGTAGACCAAACTTCGATAGGAACTGACCGTCGCCTTCGAATCCTTCCACGTTCTTCACATACATCTCGATCATATATGCTTGATTGAAGATAGGCAGGTCATCTTCGTTCAATAGGTCATCCTTGGCGCCGAGTGTACGAGGGATATACCAACAATCGAGACCATAGATTCGAATAATAACGTAACTAAGCCATTCCACGCTCATCTTATTGCCCAAAAATAACCGAAAATTCAGGAAAAATATAGAATAATATTGTCAAAAACCCCCAATGCAAACGATTGCATAAAAATCACAAAACTATACAAACACCTATTAAACCTTTTGCCCCGTCCCCCAATTACCAAGTATACAATCCCAATTAAACCTATTCAAAAAACCATCTTCCCAACTCAACATTAAAAACCACCCAAAAACCCCCAAAAAAGCCCCAAATCCCCTAGACCAATCATACATAACCCTAAGAAAACCAAACTAAACAATCGCAATTAAATATAAAAATCACGGAACTTTTCCACCCTCCTGCAATCCAACCTACTATAATTAACACCACACACAAACCCTTACACCAAAGGACCAAACACCATGCTAAACGACCCAAAGACCACCCGCTCCTGCCCCAAGCAACTACCAAACCAAACCGAAGACGAATACAAAAAAGAAGTAGAGAAGTGGGTTTTAGAAAATGCTGACGTGGATAGGGAGAGCGGTTGCTTTAATTGGAAGGGCGCGTTCGCTCCCCACTCAGGCGGGGCTCGCTATAACAACTTCGCTGCTCACTCTTTCATCTTTCGCCTTTTACGCGACCCTGACTATCAGGGTTCGCTCCTGCGCACCTGCCGCAACAAGAACTGCGTCAACCCCGACCATGCCTATGTAGCCGTGGGCAAGAGAACCAAACAAAAACAAGAGATGAAACGGATCATCGAAAACGGGGAGGTAGTGCTGAAAGAAGAAGGCAGAAAGCAGGTGGTGGAAGGAATTACGGGAGAGGTGACGGAGCAGTTGGAGGTCATAGTGGAAAAGGCGGTTAAGAAGTTAGAGCGTGATGTGGTCGAGGGGGTGGTGGCGAAGCTGATAGAGATCAGGTTCGATGAGATGGTGGCAAGGGCAGTACGGGGTGGCAAATAAGGGGGGTGGCAAGTGAAGAAACAATGGTGGGAAGAACGCGCGGAGCGTAACAAAGTTACGCAAGCGGAGAACCAAAACAACCAAGACGCACCCATACCCAACATGAACCCCATAACCGCAACCGAAGCCCTACGGATCTACGTTAAGAAACTAAAAAGCGAACTGAGCGCGGCAAGAAAGCAAGAAAAAGAACAACGGGAAGCAATAACACAAAAAACCGCCAAACTAGCCGAAGCGCACAACGAACTAAGACGGGCAAGGGCAACGTTGGAGGGATTAGAAAACATCATCAAAATCTACGGGCTATGCAACCCCGACATTCAGGTAGCCCGACTGTCCCTTGAAGAAGCACTAGAGCGTAGGTGGCACGAGATCATGCAGAAGAACAAAGAAAAATCAGGAATGGTGACGGTAGAAGAAGAGTATATAGGTTGGGAAATGAAACAGTTTATAGAGAAGATGATACAGAGCAGACAAACGAAGGAAGAAGAACAAGCAAGGCAAAGACTAATAAACCAAATACGAGAAGCAGCAACAACAAACCAACAAAACCAAGGAGAAAGCAAATGAAACCGAGTGAAATAAAGACGTTGTTAGATAGTGAGGGTATGGTGTTTGATGAGTTGTTATTGTTGGAGATGGTGCGGGATATCGAGGACAAGAAAGAAAAAGAGTTTGAGGTAAACGGGGTGCGAGTGATGGAGATAGTGGCTACCGCTAATCTATCCAATGTATCTTCCCCTGCCACGACGTACAAGTACCTACACAACCTAAACACACGGAACTACATACGCAAAGAGATTGACGGTGGTGATCGACGGGCATGCGTGATTAGTGTTACGGGTTTGGGTCGGGAGTTGTTGGAGAGATTGGGGGCTTGAGATGGCAATAGGGTTTGGTAATGAGTTATGGAGAAGGGTGGAAGAACTAGAACACAGGGTTCGTGTAACGGAGATGGAGTTAGGTAGGTTTAAGGTACTTGAGGAGTTGATTAAAAAGTTTGGCCTTTGCCACCCCGATGTGCAGGTGGCACGTGTTGATCTCCCACTCGCAGAGCCATACCTTCCACCAATCCAACCAACAACCAATCAACAACCCAATAGGGAAGACCAAAAAATGAAATAAGAAACACAATAAGAAAACCGACAAGAAAACAACCCACGGAAAGAACTTATACCGAGGGTAAGTGTCTAAAAAGGGTAGGGATTAGAGGGTCAACAAAACACCCCGCGATCTCTACCCTTTGTTTTTCTTTTTATCGTTTTTATTTTCGTGAGTGTAACTTTGTTACAGATCGGGGGTCTTATGAGTGATGTGCAATGCGGTATGTGTGGTGATTATTTGAGTCGTGGTCGTTGGGAGTTAGGTTATAGGACTTGTTTGATGTGCGGTGAAGAACAGGCGAGGGAAGAAAGAACCCACTGGTGCGTTGTGCCGATGCACAAGAGCAATTACGTTTTAGTTAGGGAGAAGGGGTTGTTGGTTGGTATGAACAATAAAGGAGGGTTAGTGAAATGACTTTTATGTTTGATTACTTTGATCGTATTGATTTCTATACGCACTTCATTAGTCGGGCCACAGGGCATCGTTGCGTAGGTGTTGTAGATGACTTTGGCAACATCGTAGTGCTTTTTTAGAGGGCCGATAAGTGAGCGCAGGGAAGTACGAAGCAGAGAGAAGGTTTGCCGTGGGGCAGGCAGTAATAGTGAATGATGGTGTTAGAGGTGATGAGGTTGGGGTTGTAACAAAGTTACACCCCGTTTGGGAACATTGTTATTGGGTGATCTTTGAAGATGGGTTCGAGGATCTAACTTATGAAAGCAACATGAAGGAGGTAGGTGATGGTTGATGTTGGTTGGTTTGTGTTTTTTATTTTGATGTTCTTGGTTTCGATTGTTCTTTACTACGCCACAGGTGGCGATAAGGAGGATTGATATGACGTGGGCCATGTATGAGGTGGGTGAGGTTGTCGTACACCCGAAGTACGGGCGCGGTGTCGTGCGTGATGTAGATAGTAGTGGGTATCTGAAGATTATTTTTGAAAGTGACGCTCACAACTGGGCGGCATGGTGGTTTACCCCAGGCACCGTAACAAAGTTACAGATAGGAGAAAGCAATGAATGTAGAGCAAATGGTGGAAGCGTTGACGTGGGACAAAAAACTAAAGGAGAAAGAGAAAATGAAAATCCAAATTGAAATGAAAGAAGTTTACGGGGAGACGAAGGTTTACCCCGTATGTCCAAGGGCAAAACTGTTTGCCGCAATCGCTGGCACTAAGACGCTAACCCCTGAGACGCTGAAGAATATAGAGCGACTGGGTTATCAGTTGGAGTTAGTGGTGAGTCCGAAGTATTTAGAGTTGTTAGGGGGTGGTGAGAATGGCTAAGTCATTCGGTGTCGGTGAGGTGGTCTATCACGATGACGTGGGCGAGTGCATCATCAAAGAGGTGCAGAATTTCAAAGCGTACTTTGAAAACGAGGACGGGCAGGAGGAAATTGGTGAGATGGATAGAGCCGCCATGCTTGTGCTTGTCTATGAGGGCGGGGAGTTTTCAGCTTCGCCCGATCAGGTATGGACCCGCGAGGAGTGGGACGCCTTTTGGGGACAGGACAGAACTAAGATATTTGGAAAGGATTGATATGGACGACGTTGACTTTGTATTAAGTGGTGAGGACCGTGAAGAACTTTTGGAGTGCGTAACATTGTTACGAGAGGCCGGATTAGTTGAGATCGCGGAGCGGATTGAAGTTGTTGTAAATAACTTGGTTGAGTTGTAAGAGAGGATAAAAAGGAGAAGTGTTATGGGATTTTTTATTTCATGTGATTGGCAACCAATCGGAAGTTTTACAGAAGCAAAGACGCAGTACGAAATGACTGCGCCCATGAAGTTTCGTAATGGGTACAACAAAGAACAGTACGGCAACGACTGCCGCCCGTTGGGTGCGCGGCGCAATTACGAGCGGTACATAACTAAAACAAAAACCGAGGAAACTGGCATCCAAGCGGTTTCCGCGTTCGACTTAGTTTTGTACCAAACCGTCATGGTGCGTTATTTCAGCGATGGTCGGGTTCAGGTATGCCCCAACGGGTTATCTTACAACACTCTATCGTCAGCTAAATTTTTGCAATACTGTTTACCCGACGGTTTCGGTGCATGGGTAGAAGCAGGTCGGGTTGTGTTGTTTAGTAGCAAGCCTTCTCGGTCGGATTGCGTTCGTACATTTATACCCGAAAATTCAGGCATCGACATCGACGTGCAAACCAAGACCATACTAAATCCGCAACCGATACACAAACTCGTAATCAACCGGAGCGTAACAAAGTTACTTCGCAAGGAGATTGAACCCGTGATCGAGCAAGCCTATGCACTTGCCGCAATTCTCGATGGTAGTGATGTGCAGGAGTTTCTACGTGGGGTAGCTGGATCCTCGACGGACGACATGACTAAACCGGAGGGTATATTGAGTTGGATGGTCAGGGAGTTTTCGTTTACGGATTGGGATAGGCTTATTGCATTGGGTAAAGTCAATCGGTTAGTTGGGCGCACGTTTAAGTTACCAACCCGTAAGGAATTTAATGATAAGTTTTACCCGCGATACTATTGGATAAGAGAGCATGCGCGAGATGTAAGTAAAGATCCGTCACCATTTAGTGTTGTGCCGTATCCTAAAGAGAAATACTTACGTGCAAGCCCAAGATGGTATGGAATACATTCCGCGGATACTCGCAATGAAACGTACCCAAATATCATCTAGGGTGGGGAACTTTTTCCCACGATCGGTGTCTTATTCTTATAGGGCATATCTTCGTGTTGTTTTTATCTTTTTTCGTAGTGGTAGTTTGGGGGGGAGTAGTTGGTGGGTGTAACAATGTTACGTTTTAGAACATCTTTTGCTCCCCCTCTTTTTTGTTTAGCTTTATCTGTTGTGATCTTTTGTTGTGTTTTGTTTTATCTTCTTTAATTCGTTTTTTCTTTTTTCTACTTGGAGGTAGTCAAATGTCTATGAATCAAATCTCTTTCGGTCAGTCTGTCAACATGGCGCAAGCCATTAACCTAGTGGCAACGCTAGGGCATGAAGTTACTTACTTGTTCTCCGGTGAGCCCGGAGTTGGTAAATCTTCGATGCTCAGAGAACTTGCCAAGATGTTCCCCGATCACGAAACGGCGTATATCGACTGCGCCAATCTTGATCTTGGCGATATTGCAATGCCTTTCATTGACCGCGAAACGAACTGCACTCGTTATTATCCCAACGCGCATTTCAAACTGCATACGGGCAAGCCCGTCATAATCATGCTTGACGAGTTAACGAAGGCAACGCAATCCGTACAAAACATGTTACTTCCACTCCTTCTCGATGGTCGCTTAGGTGATCGCTATATCCCCGAAGGCAGTATGGTGTTCGGTACAGGCAATATGTTATCTGATGGTGTAGGCGATCATTTGAAGGCTCATGCACGCAACCGCTTAGACGTAGTTGTGTTCCGTAAGCCAACGGCTGAAGAATGGATTAAGAACTTTGCATTGCGTAACAATGTTACACAAGAAGTTATCGCCTTTGTAGATCAGAACCCCGAAGTTATGGTGTCGTATATGGACGCAGGCAAGCCTGATCTCAAGTATGTTTACAACCCCAAAGACGTGCAACGTGCTTTCTGCTCGCCACGTTCTTTAGAGAAAGCATCACATGTTATCAAAGCGAGAGACAAGATTGGTGATGAGGCGCTTATAGCTTCCTTAATTGGTTTGATCGGTGATCCAGCAGCGCGTGCTTTACAAGCGTTTGTTAGCGTAGCGGATCAGTTGACCACAATGGAAGCAATCAGAGCCAACCCTGAAGAAGCAATGGTTCCGACTGATCCTGTTGCACTCTGTATCCTTACTTATAAAGCAGTCATGACTGTTGAGAAAGACTGGATGGATAAGTGGATCACTTATCTTGAGCGTACTCCCAAAGAGAATCAGGGTCTCTTTGCAAGATCTTTACTTGAGTCATCAAATGCCAAGGCTGCCGGTGCGAAGGCATTTATTGATTGGGCTATCAAAAACAACTATATGTTTGCTAAAGCCGCTGAATAACCGAGAAAGGTAGGTGGGTATTATGTTTTATGAATTGTTTTCGTTTGCCTTAGCAGGTGTTGTTATCGGTCTGTTGATAGAGCGCAGGAAGTTAATGCGTGAAGCCAACCAAGCCAAAACAATCGCCGCCATTATGTTTGCCGAGAAGATGGGCCTGAAGATCGGTGGTAAAGATGTTCAGGTAGAAATTGTTGACGGTGACGAGATGGACGAGATCATTAAAAAGGAGAAGAACGTATGAAGCTGTCCGACTTAACTGTTGAGCAACGCGTACAGCGGGCTCATATACAACTGATGAGCCATAAGAAGTTTTGCTTGTTCTCAGGCATCTTCATGTTGGGTAACGTTAAGGTGTCTGACGACGAGAAAGTAACTGCCGTGACTAACGGTAAAGATGTTATCTACGGTCGTAACTTTGTTACACCCCTGTCGTCGAAACAACTTAACTTCTTGATCCTGCATGAGAACATGCACAAAGCGTTTAGGCACTTGCGGATCTGGAAGCATCTTTACAAAGAGAACCCCAAACTCGCAAACATTGCCTGCGATCATGTGATTAACTTGATGATTCAAGACTATGACCCCGATGAGCATGTTACTTCTATGCCGCCCGGAGGTTGTGCTGACCCCCGCTTTCGCGGTATGGACTCAGGCCAAGTCTTTAAGATTCTTAAAGATGAGCGCAAGCATGGTGGTGAAGATGGGGACAAAGGTGATGGTGAGGAAGGCTTTGACTCTCATGACTGGGACGGTGCAGAAGAACTTACAGAGGTTCAGGCTAAGGAACTAGAACGTAAGATTGACCAAGCACTACGCCAAGGCATCATCATGCAGAAGAAACGTAGCGCAGATGGTACGGGTGGTGATCGGTCGATTGATGAGATGCTCAATCCTAAGATTGATCCTTATGATCTTTTGCGTGAATACATGGTGTCGGCATGCAATAACCGTGATGACTCGACGTGGCGCAGACCTAGCCGTAGGTTCTTGTCACAAGATCTTTACATGCCCTCTAGTTTCTCGCCAGCTATGGGTCGTGTCTTAATCGGCATCGACGCATCGGGTTCGATCGGTGGCGCAGAGTTGACGGAGTTCTTTACTGAGACTGCGAACATCTGTAATAGCGTGTCGCCCGAAGCAATCGACTTACTGTATTGGGATACGAAGATCTGCCGTCATGAGGAGTATTCGCGTGATGAGATTGAGTCAATGATCTCAAGCACTAAGCCTGCGGGTGGTGGCGGTACTGATGTGCAGTCTGTTCGTGAGTGGCTCAAGAGTAACAATGTTACGCCTGAGGTTGTGATTATCTTTACTGACGGCTATGTGGGTGAGGTTGGTGACTGGCACGACATGCCGCCTACTGTATGGGTTGTTAATCAGTATGGTGATAAGAACTTCGCCGGGCCGGGTAAAACTATCCACCTATAACCAAACAAAACCAAACTAAGAAAGAGAGAAGCAAAATGAGCATATCAACATCAGCATTGTTAGTTGAACTAAACATCGGCACTTGGACCGCCCGTAAGTTGGACAAGAAAGTGTCGGAGGAAGTGGACGCACAGAAAGCCACTAAGGTCAAAGCGGGTAACTATCGCAAAAACATCTTAGCGGGTGCTAAGGAGTTGGAGGACATTACTAAGTTAGCAGGCAACGTGCGTAATTGGCACTACGAGCAGACGCTTCCGTGGTCGGATAGCGGTATTCGTTTGCTTCCGCTCGGTAACTTCATGAACTACCGCACAGAGTTAGACGCCAAGATGCAAGAGTTTGAAACCCTGAAGCGTAACTTTGTTACACAGTACCCAAATCTAATCTCGCAAATGGCATTTCAGTTAGGCACTCTGTTTGACCGCAACGACTATCCAAGCGTGGACGAAGTTGACCGTAAGTTTTACTTTGCCTTGAACTTCTACCCAATGCCTGAGAGCGGTGACTTCCGCGTTGAGGTCGAGGAAGAACTGAAGAAGGAACTGCAAGATAAGTATCAGAGTCACTATGACAAGAAGTTGAATGAAGCGATGGCGGAAGCGTGGGGCAGATTACACACCACACTTAAACATCTTTCAGAACGTCTTGAGACAGAAGCAGATGGTAAGGCTAAGGTTTTTCGTGATGCAACAATTAGTAACGCCGTGGAACTTTGCTCGTTACTTACAAGTCTTAACGTAACTAAAGATCCTAAGCTAGAAGCAGCTAGACGTGAGCTAGAGCGAGCCATTGTTAATGTCGAGCCCAAAGAACTGCGCGAAAGCGTATTGGTCCGTCAAGATGTTAAGGCACAGGTTGACGAGATCCTTAGCAAATTCGATTTCTAAACAACAAACCAACTACATAAAGGAAACAAAATGAGCAGTCGTAAAGTGTATCTCAAAGCCAACGAGATCTTTCCCTTGTTGGACCGCACCGTAGAGCGTCAGCGTGTATTAGCTACGGGTCTCGAAGCAATCAGTTATGCCCACCCGCATAAGAAGTTTTACTATCGTATAGACCGCTCTGATTACGAGTCACTAACAAGCGGCACAATGAAAGGGCTTGCCTACCGATTCGACGTTATGGATTACGGTCTCAGAGTAGGAAAGATTGGTACATACAAGCCCGATGGTAACGAGCGCGATAAGGTACAGGTTCAGTTTGAGTACGACTACAACGTGCATCAGAAGGAGCCGCGCAACGTCAAACGCTCATCGAATCACAGTAAGATCTTTGAGTTTGCTACACTTTTTCGCGCTTTGAACGTTTCGGTAGCTAATACCCTAGTTATGTCGGAGATGATTAACGGTGTAGCGGATTCGCTAGACCAACACCTTAGTGTTAGGAACGCAAACAAAGAAGTTACTAGAATGTTAGATAGTCTTTACTATGGTGACAGACTTCTCAACGCTAGGATTCTTTACGATATTTGCGTAGGGCAGGTAACTCCCGACGCTATCGCTTTCAAAGACAAGATAGTAAATGCGTATTCAGGAGTCAGTAAGGTCATGGCTGAAGCCGCCAAGACTATGAGTAAGATTGCGATCATCAATCCAACTCCGCATGGTGAGTATTTTGTAGCGCGGTTTGAACTCAAGGACTACAAAAAGCGGGGCGATGTAGAAGGTTATCAATGGCTGCCTACGATATACCCGTCGAAAGATTCGCTACCGGAAGATCTAGTGGGGCGGGTGTCGGTGCTAGAGATTGCTGATACGAGTGACGTGAACCACGACGAACACTATGTAGATGGTATTGGTTTATTATGGAAGAATACCAACCGCATGATTGTTTTTGGCGAGGATCTTCATGGCATCAACACCGGAACGGAAAGTCAAAGCGCAAGTAGCTAAGGTACTTAAAGAGCGTGGCATTTACCACTTCCCCCCGATGATGGGCGGCTACGGGTCATCAGGTGTCCCCGATATAGTTGCCTGCGTCGGCGGGAAGTTTGTAGCGATTGAGTGCAAAGCTGGAGCTGGTCGCTTAACTGAATTACAGAAAAAGAACTTAACAGACATTATTAAAAGTGGCGGCACGGCTCTGGTGGTAAACGACGGGGAACCTATTGATGCCCCCGTGGTCCTACTGCACTATAAAGACCTGCCTGCCTTGATCGACATTCTTCTACCCCAAAACCCCGAAGCGTAACAATGTTACAAAGCGGGTGATTTTAGGGAACTTTTTCCTCCAAGTTTAGTCCCACCCAAGCGGTGGGATTTTTTTGCCCCGCGAGTGGCTGGCTTTTCCAGCCGATACCAGTTCCGAGGAGTTTAGAAATGAAGGTTGAGATTGTGGTTGAAAGTGGTTACGCAGGTTTGTTAGTTGATTTGTTGTTGCGTGAGGTCGGTATGTTGAGGGATATGGCTGACGATGCCGATTATGAGATAGAACGGCGCGACTTGTTACTAGCCGAAAAAGCCGAGATCATTAAGAAGCTATTCCAAGACCGTAACAAAGTTACTCCCAAGGCGGCTAAGGCAACCAAGGCAACCAAACGGAAGGTCGGTCGCCCAAAAGGTAGCAAAAACAAGACTAAACAGACATAACTTATAGGGCTTAGTATCATTATTTCTTTGGGGGTAGTATGGGAATTGCGTTAAAAATACTTAAATCCGCTCCGTCGTGGGCGGTGTGCGATCCGATAAAACTATTAGCAATTAACAACAGGTTGTCTGAAGCTATGGACACCCTGCACTTTGACGATATGGCACTAACTAAACTTGAAAAATTCCTAATGCGCCGAGCGTTTGCTGAGATTCGTAAAGCAAAAAGACGGGAAGAACTTAAAGAGTGGGCGCTTCACTACGCCTTAACGGGTGAAGATACCCGAAGAGCGAAGTACGAAAAAGAGATTTTACGGTCTTACAACCCCCTGCCCGGATCTTTCATAAATGCAACCGTACCTCAAAACGGAGTAAATAAAGTCACGCTAAACCAAGTGGAATTACAGGCGATATTAGAGGGTCAAAACAATGCCAAATCCACAACAAAAAGCTGACTGGACGCTTGGGCATCAGTTAATCCCTGATGACCTGCCTGATCCGGTTAAACCCGTAGAGCCACCCCCTGCTGAATCCGTACAATATGCTTGGCCCTTTGCCACCGATGAAGAAAGAGAACTCATAAGGGAGTGGTTCGCTAAAGCTACCGAAGTAACGCTACGCTCTGTAAAGGAGAAGAAATGAACGCATGGAAATCTAAGGCTGACTGGAAAGATCCAAGCTGGAAATATGTCAACGCCGCATCTACTGACATTACAAAAACAATTGCCCGAGTTCGGCGTGAAATGAAAGAACTCGCTGAGTCGCACCCGAAGCAGGTAGTACCGCTGAAGAAGGTGGCGAAATGAGCGAGATTAATACAGGTGGGCCAGCGTTTCCATTGGTAAGAGAGTGGGCAGCAGGCCCTTGGGAACATGAAGCAGGCATGACCCTGCGTGATTACTTTGCGGCGAAGGCGATGCAGGGATATTTGATTGCGCCAGATACAGGGTGGGATTTCGACGAAATTGTTGCGGCATCTTACAAGATGGCAGACGCGATGCTGGAAGCGAGGGAAAAATGAAAGACATTGAATTTTTTTATTTTATGGTTTTATTTGTCGCGGTGTTTGTAACGTTGCTAGTTTTTTGGTGGCGGATACGGAAAAACGACGAAGAAATTGAACTTCTACGTAGCGAGTTACGCAACAAGATAAATGAAAATACTTTTAACTTTGAACGGGATCTTAGGCGTGAGGTACGAAACGAACTTGACGCCCTCAAAGAATACCTTGACGTTGAAGTAGTTGAACCAGAGAACAGGATAAAAATGCGGAGTAAGAAATGAACACACTACACACGAAAGAAAAATGGCAGTACAACGAAAATTTTAACTGGAAAACACACCCGTTTAGTATTTCTGCTCGTAAGCGCGGGGTTCACTCTGCGGTGATTGCTAATATTCCGGTTCGTGCAACCATACCGCCACAAGAACAGATGGCTAATGCACGACTAATCGCCGCCGCTCCTGACTTGTTAAACGCTCTCAGAGATATGTTGGCGTGTGTCTACGACGAAGAACGGGATGATGAAACGATCAAAGCCGTTGAAGCCGCTCGTACCGCAATAGCAAAAGCGACACGCCAAGGATTTAGGAGAGCGGAATATGACTGAAAAAGGTGGCGAAATGAACAAACTAGAAGTCGCTGATCTAATTGAGCAGATCCCGCAAGAACTAACCCCCGATGAATTCTTGGTGGCGTTGGCTACTAAGGCGGCTGAGTGGGAGCGGGAGCAGTGCGCCAAGATTTGTGATGACTGGCCCGTTGGTAGAGATGACATTTGTTTTATTGCTGGAGTAATCCGAGCAAGGGGTGAGAAATGAAATTCAGAAAGAAGCCCGTTGTCATCGAGGCTACGCAGTGGTTCAAAGACGGGGATCACCCAGCCGTTATACCGGGCAAATTGAGCGGTATGCCCGTCTACTGGATCAACACCCTTGAGGGCGACATGATGGTCAATCAAGGCGACTGGATCATCACAGGCGTCAATGGCGAGCACTACCCGTGCAAGCCGGACATTTTTGAGAAGACATATGAAAAGGTTGAAGCATGAACAAACAACCAAAACCATTACGGCTGGCTGATGCACTAGATAAAACAGCGGATTTTCAAATGCGGGCAATAGAAGCCGCCGCAGAGTTACGCCGATTGCATAAAGTGAATCAGATATTAATAGATGCGCTAGAAAAGGTTGATTATTACGTACCAGAGAAAATTGGAGCAAAAAGATTGCTTAAGTACGCACTAGCTAAAGCAAAGGAGCAAGCATGACTGACAACTACGAATGGGATTGTGGTACACACCGACTACGTCTTTACCGTAAAAGTACTGGTGAGATTGTTGGTGAGGTTACGGAGTATAAAGATGCGTGGGTTGCCTACTACGTTAGCTTTTGTGTCGGCTCGTATATGACTAAAGAACAAGCCAAAGCAGCGGTTGAAAAATATATCTAACAAAGGAGCAAGCATGACTGACCTACGCAAAGCAGCAGAGATGGCGTTAGAGGCTTTAAACGAAGTCACGGGCTGGCAATGGAGTGGCCCAATTCGGGTTATGGATGAGGTTGAAGACGCTATCCAAGCACTACGCCAAGCACTAGCGCAGCCGGAACAAGAGCCTTTAGGTGAAGAATGGGTTCCGTGTGTAAAACTTCCTGTCGTTGTCCATGTTCGCAATCAGAGAGACGGAGAAACTCACATAAGCACAAGGGAAGGCATTACTCCTGTGTTGCCAGAGGATTTAATTATGCGTGGGGTTGCGGGTGAAGAATACCCAATTGGGCGTGAGTTGTTCGAGCGCACTTACACCTTTGACACCGCACCACCAAAGCGTGAATGGGTTGGGCTGACGGATGAGGATGAAGAACAATGTCGCATAGACGCTGACGCAAGTTACAGGCGGCACATGAGCAGCATTCGAGGGCAAATGATCTCTCCGGCAGATAACTATGACTGGCATTTAATTAAAGCCGTACTAGCCAAAGCAAAGGAAAAAAACACATGAGCAATTTTCAAATGAAAACCACCGAAGTAACCATCAAGATGGACGGCCTGCACATCACTACGGTAACACTGCCCGACCACAAACCGAATGAGACAAGAGACCCACACGAAGCCCAGATTGGCGATTTTCACATGAGCCTGTTTACGCTGGACGAATGGGTGGAGTTTTCTGGGCTGATCGAGAAGGCAATTCAAGAGGTGACGAAATGAAACCTGTAGCGTGGATAAAAATCAGAGAGTTGTCATACATGAAAGCCGTAGCAGAACACGGCGCAGATGACTGGCAGACTAATCTTGGCTTGAAGCCTGAACCAGATGACGAAGGCTTGTACACAGAAACGCAAGTGCAACGGATGATCGAGTTGCTTGAACGCTGCGAGAACGAAATGCGCTACGCAGGGTGGACAAAGTTTGAATCAGATAACCACGCAAGGAACGAGGTATATGAAGAAGTAAAGGAGTTTTTGAAATGAGCAAAATCCACCCAATCAACGCCAAATGGGACGCAGTTGCCGCACTGACTTGCGCCCTTGAAGAAACCGAACCTGATGAGCAGGTGCTTGTGATTGTCCGAAAGAAAGACATGACCCGATGCAAGTATGCCGCCAACATTACAAACATGGAGGTGCATTGGGAGTGCTCACGGCTTGCCGCTGAGGTTGTTACAGGGAATGTAGACAAATGAGTCCACAACAAATTTTCATGCTCAAAATGTTTGCAGATGGTTGGGGCTTTCGGTTGTTTAATAAGAAGCCTGGGTCATGGAACACCTACTGGGCACTGCGACGCAAGGGCTATATCAAGACTGGGCCAACTAAGCAGACAAAGAGCGGGCCAGTGGCAATAGATCGGCTGACTGCGAAAGGCAGAGATGCACTAGCCAAACTCCGGGAGAAGAACACATGACTGACCTACGCAAAGCAGCAGAGATGGCGTTAGAGGCTTTGGACGCTTACTCTTGGGAGCAAGTAGACGCTGCGACAAAAGCACTACGCCAAGCACTAGCGCAGCCGGAACAAGAGTGTATCTATCCAGAGTGCGAAACAGGTATTGGTTGTGATGGGCCGTGCGGTGAAAAACCTGTCGATACCGTAAAACAAGAGCCTGCGGTTTATAAGTGCCCAAGGTGCGCTACGTCAATGGACGTAGACCTAAATGCCAAACCTGTCGATACCATAAACACATCGCAAGAACGTGAAACGGCAAAACGTGGACATGAGCCTGGTTTGTGGGTAGTCCAATATAAAGACCGCCATGAGTTTGTATGGGGCGCAAAACCTGTGTTTCGTGGCGGCACAGTACTTGGTCTTAAACCACTCTACACAGCACCACCAAAGCGTGAATGGGTTGATCTTGATGAAGAAGAACAAAAAGAATGCTGGGATGAGGGGGGATCTCAATGGGCAATTTATCAGAACATCGCATCCAAACTAAAGGAAAAAAACGGTGGGTAAGTCTAAAACCCCGGAACCTTTGTACCGCCAAGTTATTCCTGAAGAAGATCGCGGCAAAACCTTGGTTAGCAAGTATTACCGCGTACTACAAAACCAAGACGGTCTTGGGACCGGGAAGCACCCTGCTTTGATCGAGTGCAACCTGCGGATTGACTTTGGTTTGGATGGTGGTATTTATAAAGTTGAGTGGAGCAATAAACCAATAAAGGAGAAGAACGGTGGGGAACCAAACCACTAGAGATCTGCTGAAAGCCACGAAGTCAATAGCAGAGAAGTTAGGAGTAAGGTACTGCACTCAATGTAACGCTACCAAGCCGACGGAAGGCGGCAAGATCTTTCCTTTAAGTAACGGAAGAACACGGTGGAAGTGCGCAATCTGTGTAAAAAAGATGAGACCTTCAGGATTTTAATATGGTTGAAATGACGGATACAGAAGAAAAAATTTGGGCGTACATAGTTAATCGAAAGTCGCCTGTCACACAAAAGCAAGTCATCAAGCACTTTTTAATCAGTCAAAGCAAAGCAAGCGCGGCGCTAAACTTTTTCGTCGAGCAAGGCATCGCTGATGTTACGGTTATTGGTAAGGTGAAGTACTATAAGGTCAAGGACTAACAATGAGCGACTACAAGTTTACAAAAGATTGGTTCAGTTGGGCTCCCCCAATATGGACTCAAGTGTTTGCACAAATGCCAAGACGTAAACACTTCTTGGAGATTGGTTCGTTTGAGGGTCGTAGCACGGTATGGCTAGTTGAAAACGCACTAGAAGATGGTGGTGAGATTGTCTGCGTAGATACGTGGCAAGGCGGTGAAGAACACGTGCGGCAAGGGGTCAATATGAACTACGCTGAGCAGAACTTCGACTACAACATGAAGGTGCTGAAAGATAACTTTCAGAATCGTTGGGTAGATAAGATCAAAGCAAAGTCTGTAGATGCTTTAGTTGATTTTCATACCCGTTGTTTTACGTTTGACTTTATCTACATAGACGGGTCGCACGTAGCCGCAGATGTTATTACGGATGCATGCATGGCGTGGCCTCTGCTAAATAAAGGCGGTGTCATGGTGTTCGATGACTACCGATGGGGTGAGCCAATCCCTGAGACGCATAAGCCGAAGATGGCGGTGGATGCGTTTGTAGGTATTTTTCAAGAGCAGTTGTATGTTGTTAATAGTGGTTATCAAATGATTGTTCAAAAGAGGTAATCATGACTGAAGAAATTAAAAAAATAGAAGTAACCGATTCAAACTACCGCCCGAGCATTATGATTGCTACGCCGATGTACGGTGGCATGTGTACTGGGCCTTACGTTAGTGGATTGCTGGGAACCCTAGCGTTCATGCGCAACATCAACGTGCCTGTGTATTGGGCGCAGATCATGAACGAAAGTCTAATTACTCGTGCACGTAACGACTTGGTAAGGTTATTTTTGGAGAAAGGGTTCGACTATCTGATGTTTATTGACGCCGACATTTCCTATGACGGCGGTGCGGTAGGTCAATTACTTGCAGCCGACAAAGACATCGTTTGTGGCATCTACCCCAAGAAAGAAGTGAACTGGAGCAGTATCGCTAGAGCCGCTAAAGAAGGTAAAGAAGATTTGAAAGATTATGGCGGTGCGTTTGTATTTAACATGGCTGGCAATCAGGCCATTACTGACGATGATGGTTTAATTGAAGTCCGTCATGGTGGTACTGGGTTTATGATGATTCATCGCCGCGTGTTTGAAGCTCTGATTCCTCACGTGCCAACTTACCGGACATCAACGTTCAAAGACCCCGAAACCGGGGAGTACGTTAAGCCGTTGACCCATGAGTTCTTTGCCACAAGTATTGACCACACCGGAGCATTGCTGTCTGAGGACTATCACTTCTGTGAACTATGGCGCAAGCATGGTGGCAAGATTTACGCCAACCCATTCATCAAGCTAGAACACGTTGGCACGTACATTTATACAGGCGACATTGTTAAGTCAGGGGGGAACCTAAAATGATGGATACTGTCGATAACGTGCTGGATGAACGCGGTGCTAGGTATGGGAAGTTTGTTGGGCACGCTAAAGTTTCTCAAGAACTAAAAACCGTAATACACAATGCAATCGTTGAAAAAGGCAAATACCTTGCCGACGACCAACAAGAAGCACTAGATATGATTTGTCATAAGATAGCAAGGATTGTAAATGGCGACCCGAATTATTCAGATTCTTGGATTGATATTGCTGGTTACGCAAAGCTTGTTGCTGATCGCTTAGACGGGATCGAGCGATGAGATACCCCGTAAACCTAGAAGATTTTGGTGGTGGGTACAAAGCCCTGCGTTGCCCTAACTGCGATGAGTGCTATTTGCACCAATCCGACGTAGCCGTATTTAACCGTGATGAGGATGCAGACCAAATAAAAGTTACTACGGTAGCTGATGACGGTGGAGTGCATGAAGCCGTAATAGCCAACGACGTATCGCTAAACCCAAGCCCCCGTCGATACGGACTGCGTATTAGTTTTTGGTGTGAGCATTGCGACGGTGGGCCTGACGAAGACACAATTAAAAAAGTTCCCGACCTAGCCATATACCAACACAAAGGGCAGACGTTCATCGAGTGGATAGACTAGCCTAAAACAAACAAGACAAATTAAAACATGCACATTCTTACAGTTGACTTTGAAACTTACTATGACCGTGACCTTGGGTTTGCTAAACAAACTACCGAGGAATACATACGCGACCCCCGCTTTGAGGTGGTGGGCGTTGCCGTACGGGTGGATGACGGAGAGCCTGAGTGGTTTAGCGGAACCAAGACAGAAACGGCTGAGTTTCTAAACCGCTACAACTGGGCTGAGTGCTATGCCTTAGCGCATAACGCTATATTCGACGGTGCTATTTTGAATTGGCACTTTGGACTTCGCCCGAAGGCGTGGCTAGACACCCTAAGCATGGCGCGACCTATTCATGGTGTGGATGCTGGCGGTAGCCTAAAAGTCTTAGCCGAAAGATACGGGCTGGGTGAGAAAGGCACGGAAGTATTAAATGCTATGGGCAAGCGCCGCGGCATATTCACTAAAGAAGAGATGGCCGCATACGGCGAGTATTGCAAAAACGATGTGAAGCTTACATACGCCTTATTTAACATTCTGAAGCAAGGCATCGGGGTCAAAGAACTAAAGATCATTGACCTGACTATCAAGATGTTTACCGAGCCTGTGCTACAACTAGATGTACCCCTGCTGGAGAAGCACTTAGAGGAAGTAAAAAGTAGGAAGCAGGGGTTATTAGAAGACGCGCAGGCAGACAAAGAACTCATCATGTCGAATGAAAAGTTTGCCCAAGCGCTAATGGGCCTTGGCGTTGACCCACCCACAAAGATATCACCACGTACAGGCAAGAAAGCATGGGCGTTTTCTAAGACCGACACGGCATTTAAGGCGTTGCTGGAGCATGAGGAAGAAAAGGTTCGGGATTTAGTTGCCGCTCGTCTTGGGGTAAAGACCACCATCGAGGAGACCCGTACAGAAAGATTTATTGCGATAGGTAAAAGAGGAGCATTGCCAGTCCCTCTCAAATACTACGCCGCACACACGGGGCGTTGGGGCGGTGCGGATAAAGTTAACTTACAAAACCTTCCAGCACGAGACGGCAAATCGCTAATCAAGAAAGCGATCATTGCTCCCCCCGGTTACACCCTGATTGACTCCGACTCTTCGCAGATCGAAGCGCGGACGTTGGCGTGGCTGGCTGGAGAAGATTCTATCGTTGCCGCGTTTGCTAACGGGCAAGACGTTTATAAGATCATGGCGGGTAAGATTTATTCCAAGCCCCCCGAAGAAGTTACAAAAGAAGAACGCTTTTTTGGAAAGACCGTGATCCTCGGGTGCGGGTACGGCATGGGGCATTTGAAGTTTCAAATGATGCTTAAACTTCAGGGTGTTGAGATCGACGAGCAAGAAGCCCAGCGCATCATTACTGTTTACCGTGCCAGCAACCCTAGAATTAAAGACCTGTGGAGCAAGGGCAATTCTGCACTATCCGCTATGTTGTCAGGCGGTGCGTGTCAGTTTGGGCGCAAAGGCGTTGTCGAGGTTAGCAAGAAAGGGTTTTTACTACCTAGCGGACTGCGGCTCTTTTATAACAATCTGTCGCTACGCATGGAGGTGGCCCCGGACGGACACCAAAAAGCAATCTACACCTATGACTCCCGCAACGAGAAAGGCATCTACATCTACGGCGGTAAGGTCGTGGAAAACGTGGTGCAGGCACTAGCACGGTGCATCATTGCGGAGCAGATGTTAAAAATCGCTAAGAAGTACCGCGTTGTTTTGACCGTGCATGACGCTATCATGTGTGTGGTTAAAGACGAAGAAGTTGAAGAAGCCAAAGAGTATGTAAGACAATGTATGACTTGGACCCCTGAGTGGGCTCAAGGACTACCCGTAAACTGTGAAGTAGGTTCTGGTAAAAATTATGGAGAGTGTTAATGAAGGTCGATCAGTCTGTTGATTACGCAACCCATGAACTGAAAGTAAAAGCGCTTTTGAAAGATGCTCACTTAGCGCTTTTGAACAAAGACTTTGTTTCTGCCGCTTCTACTATTGACGTTGCTATCGTAGAATTAAGACTCATGCGAACAGCGGTCAAGAGCCATATTAAAGAATGAGCGAACAGCAGACACCCACAACTAAACCTATTGCTTGGTCGTACTCAGCAATAACTCTTTATCAGCAATGCCCTAAGAAGTATTACCACATACGGGTAGCCAAAGACGTTGTTGAGCCGAAGACGGATGCGATCTACTACGGCGAGGAAGTGCATAAAGCCGCGGAAGAATACGTAATGAAAGGTACGCCCATACCGCCAAAGTTCTCACAATTTGAGTCGGTGCTGACCATGTTCAAAAATATGGAAGGCGAGAAGTACCCGGAATACAAAATGGGCCTGCGTGAAAACGGCGAGCCCTGTGGGTTTTTTGATGAGCAGGTTTGGTTGCGTGGTATTGCAGACCTCATTGTTATTAATGGGGACGAGGCACGAATCGTTGACTACAAGACTGGGAAATCCAGCAAGTACGCTGACACCAAACAGTTAGACCTTATGGCGCTATGCACAATGGCGCACTTCCCGCAGGTGGAGAAAATCAAGGCTGGCCTGCTATTTTTGGTGTGCAAAGACTTGATTAAACGGGAGTACACCCGCGGCGACTTTCTTGGGATAATGCGGGAATGGACCACGCAGTACTCTTGGCTAAAGAAAACATACAAAGAAGACGTGTGGAATCCTAAGCCAAACTTTTCTTGTCGTAGCTACTGTCCGGTCGTTACCTGCGTACACAATGGAAGGAATACCTGATGCCATACGTCAATAAACCCCGCCCCTATAAGCGGGAGTACGAGTTACAGAAGGCCCGTGGGGAGCATGAGAACCGCATGGAGCGGCAACGTGCTAGGCGGGAAATGGACAAAAAGGGTAAAGATGCCAATGGCAACGGCAAAGCTGATGCCCGTGAAGGCAAAGACATTGCCCACAAGAAAGCACTTTCTAACGGCGGGTCGAATAAAGATGGGGTATCAGTAGTTTCCCCTAGTGCAAACCGGTCGTTCAAACGGAACTCTCAGCGCAAGTTGGTGTCTGAAGTTTCAAGCAGAGAACGCAAAAAGAGTAATTGAGTGGGGATGCAAGATCTAGCCCGTAAGGTGTGAGTGGGGCTAGTGAGGGGATTCCCAGCGGGGTTTTTGCGCATTTTTCCCCGTCTTCATAACCCCAAGCAACCACACCAGCGGGCACGACTTTCTACCTCCAAGTAGCATCCTTTCGGTCGGGAACCCGCACTTTCTTGAGAGCCACTCATGCGGATTATTGGAAACAAAGCACTCCTATTACGGGTGAGAAACCCCGACCCTATCATCGCCACCATCCCCAAGAGCCGCATTGTGCAGGCCGCAGACGGGGTGACGGAAATCGCTGTTAAGTGGGGGCTAGAAGAAGCCCAGCTACTAAGCCAATTACGGATCAAAAAAGTTCCATCGCCTATTCAGCGTGACTACGACTGGCCCGGATTCCATAAACCAATGGACCACCAGATTAATACCGCTGCTTTTCTGACACTCAACAAAAGATCTTTTTGTTTTAACGAGCAGGGTACAGGCAAGACCGCATCCTGCATTTGGGCGGCTGACTACCTTATGAAGCAGGGATTGGTTAAGCGAGTGCTGGTTATCTGCCCCCTTTCAATCATGCAGTCGGCATGGGGGGATGACCTATTTACTTTTGCCATGCACCGCAAGGTAGCCATTGCCCACGGCACTCCTGATAAGCGAAAGAAAATAATTCGTGGTGATGCGGAGTTTGTTGTTATAAATTACGACGGCGTAGAGATAATTCTGAAGGAATTACAAGAAGCTCGGTTTGATCTCATCATCGTTGACGAAGCCAATGCCTACAAAAACGCTAGGACCAAACGCTGGAAGTGCCTAAAGAATCTACTGTTTGATGAGACTTGGCTTTGGATGCTGACGGGAACCCCTGCCGCGCAGTCCCCCGAAGATGCTTATGGCCTTGCCAAGCTGGTTTGTCCCAACCGTGTGCCGCAGTTCTATACAGGGTGGCAGGACATGGTGATGGTGAAAGTTTCGCAGTTCCGGTGGATACCCCGGTCCAATGCCGTAGATCTAGTTCATAAGGCGCTCCAGCCCGCCATTCGCTTTACCAAAGAGCAATGCTTGGACCTACCGGACGTAACCTACACCACCCGGATCGTGCCTCTGACCAAGCAACAGGAAACCTACTACAAGAAAATCAAAGACGACATGCTGGTGTACGCGGCTGACGAGCAGATCACGGCAGTCAACGCCGCCACGGTGATGAACAAACTCCTGCAACTGTCCTGTGGGGTGGTCTATTCGGACTCAGGCGAGGTTGTAGCCTTTGACGGTAAGAACCGACTGAACGTGATGCTAGAGGTGATTCGGGAGGCCAGCAACAAAGTATTAGTCTTCGTACCATTTAAGCACGCTATTGACGTGGTAGCGGAAGCCCTAACTGTTAATGGAATTTCTTCCGCAGTAATATCGGGGGCCGTTAGCCCCACCAAAAGGACGGACCACTTCCGCGCCTTTCAACAAGAACCGGACCCAAGAGTATTAATAATACAGCCACAAGCCGCATCACATGGTGTAACGCTAACGGCGGCTGACACAATTATATGGTTCGGTCCAACAATGAGTTTGGAGACATACCTTCAGGCAAACGCTAGAGCACACCGTAAAGGACAGAAGAACGCCTTGACCGTAGTCCACCTACAAGGTTCACCCGTAGAGGGGCGCATCTACACGATGTTGCGGAGCAAACAAGATATTCATTCAAAAATTACGGAACTTTTTTACAATGAAGTTGACAAAGTAAACTCTAGTGAGAAAATGACTGAGGAGCAAAAATGAGCGAACTTTCAGCAGACAAACTAGCCAAGATCTATCTCAAGATGCGTGACAAGCGTCAGGAGTTAGCTCGGCAGTTTGAGGAGCAAGACAATGACTTGAAAGAGCAGATGGAGATGGTCGAGAACAAAATGCTCGACATGTGCAAAGACCTAGGTGCAGACAGCATCAAGACCGCCCACGGGACAATTATCCGTTCGGTCAAGACCCGCTACTGGACCGCTGATTGGGAGTCGATGCACAACTTCATTAAGGACCACGGTGCTTACGACCTGTTAGAGCGTCGTATCCATCAGACCAATATGAAGCAATGGCTCCAAGAGAATCCCGATCAACTACCGATGGGTCTTAATTCTGAGTCCCGTTATTCCACAACCGTAAGGAGAAGCAAATGAGCGGAGAAATCCAACTCTTTAAAGGCAACCTGCCTGAGTACTTGAAGAACCGTAGCCTGTCGGCTACAACCCGTGCCCTCATGGGCGCAAGCCAAAACAAACGGATCTCCATCAAAGGTGGTGTGTTCCGCATGATGGTCGGTGGTCAAGAGACTGCTAAATCGGACGAGCGCTTTATGCACGTAGTTATCGTTGCCGCTTCTCCAAATGTTAGCCGTACCTATTACGAAGGCAAGTATGTTGAAGGTGAGACCCTTGCTCCTTCATGCTGGTCATCTGATGGCACTCGTCCTGACTCAAGCGTTGAGAAGCCACAAGCATCTACCTGCGCTGACTGCCCACAAAATATTGCTGGCTCCGGTGAAAAGAACTCACGGGCCTGCCGTTTCAATCAGCGTTTGGCACTTGTACTGGCTAATGACTTTAACGGTGATGTATTCCAACTGACTCTGCCAGCCACTTCTATCTTCGGTAAGCCTGAAAATGGCAAGATGCCTCTGCAAGCCTATGTTCGTTACTTGGCGGCTCATGGCGTTAACATCGAAGACGTGGTTACTGAGATTCGTTTTGATACGGATGCCGCAGTACCAACACTTACTTTCTCCCCTGTGCGTCCCCTCGAAGAGCACGAGCACAACCTGTGTTCTTTGAAAGCACAAACTCAAGAGGCAAAGAGCGCAATCACTATGACCGTAGCGCAAACCGACGGCGTAGTAGAAAAGCGTTTGGCTGCTCCAAAAGCCGCCGCCCCAGCTAAAGCCGCTAAGGTAGAAGCTGAACCTGTTGAGGAACCTGTGAAACGTTCTGCTAAGAAAGAGGAACCCGCCGCTCCAAGCAAGAGCGTTGAAGACCTCGTAGCAGAGTGGGACGACGAGTAACCCCTTTCCACCCCCCTCGGAAAGCACCATTCGTTAGGTGCGGCTCACAACTTGCGTCGGGCAAGGTTAACGGAACCCGACACTTTTAATCATTGGGGAATGTAATGTTCGGCTATACACAAATCGTCATAACAAGAAACAAAGAGGCGGATGAGTCTAAAGCTGGTGTGCAACTGGGGCGGATCTGTATTGAGAAAAATGTACCAGCACAAGTAGTTGCTAACTATTTTGGAGTATCAAGAGCCACTATCTACATGTGGTTTAGCGGGGAAAAAGAACCAAGAGAAAAACGACTAAAAGAGATTTACGGGTTTATTGCTAATCTATCTGAGTGAGCCATGCAAGAATTTTTACGAGCCGTTCTTGCTGGGGAGGGGCAATACTGCATCGTCGGGCTAAAAAAGGGAGACGCCCGTCCTGCGATTCAGTCTTTTACACCAAACCTACAAGACACAAAAACAGCAATTGATACATTCGTAGCGGAGCGCCGTGATGTTTATTTTGCGCTTGCTACGTTCAAAGATCCTAATACCCCGAAGCCGCGAGAGCAGGCTAACGTGCATCTTGTCAAAAGCCTATGGGTTGACCTTGACTGCGGCGAATTAAAAGCCAAAGAGGGTAAAGGCTACATCGACAAGGAGACTGCACTACTAGACCTTGAGCGATTCCTAGAAGAAACCAAACTGCCCGAGCCCTGCATTGTGGACTCAGGTGGCGGTATCCATGCGTACTGGATTTTTACCGAAGCCGTTTCATACGATAAGTGGTTTCCACTAGCGTCAGCGTTTAAGGCTTTCTGCATCCAGCACAAGCTAATTATTGACCCTGCCTGCACGTCTGACGGTGCGCGAATCCTACGCGTTCCCGGTACGTACAACCTAAAAGACGGCATGGTGCGGCCTGTTCGCCTACTGGTTCCGCCCGATAACTTCTATGAGTTTGATGCACTTTCTAGCATCATTCCGGCGGTTACGGTTACTCCACCTGTGGCGCTACCGGCAAAGAAAGCCCTTAGCCCACTTACCCAAGCATTGATGGGTAATCGTGTAGTATTCTTTAAGAACATTATGAAGCGTGCGCAGGCGGTTGTGCAAGACAGATGTGAAATCCCCGGGCTTAACCTGGGAATGGCATTTGTGACTGCACGGCTAGAGTGTGTCAGAGGGGGGTATCTATCGTGACTGGGAAAC
>OGVO01000016.1_pt1 | contig 29386 bp, 25 predicted proteins | sample 1575771 | NCBI WGS metagenome assembly OGVO01 (sample SAMN07581527, study PRJEB24739) | freshwater metagenome | place: Singapore | collected 2015-01 | reverse complement strand
CCGCTACGGCCCCATTTATAGTAATGGTGAAATTATTGGAGTCGTTATCAATGTGCGTGATGTTACCGAGACAAAAATCAAAGAAGAAGAATTACTACGCACAAATGAGCGGTTTTTTTATGCAGCGAAAGCTACTAATGATGCTATTTGGGATTGGGATATTCAGTGCAATAAAGTGTTTCGTGTAGGGGATGGATTGCGTAATATTTTTGGATATGATAAAGATGAAGCAGCTAAAGATGATGATTTTTGGATCAATCGAGTTCATCCGGACGACCTGCGCTCCATGATATCAAAAAGAGAACAGATACTGAATCATACTGATGAGTTGTACTGGGAGGATGAGTACAGGTTTAAAAAAGCAGATGGCGCTTATGCTTATGTTTTTGATAAAGGGTATATCATCCGAGATGAGAAAGGAACCCCTATCAGAATGATTGGGACTACTCAAGATATATCTCAGCAAAAAGAAACAGAAGCATTATTACTAGAGCTGAATAATAGACTCAAGCGAAGAGCTGAAGAACTTGCTAATTCAAATGTTGAGCTAGAACGATTTGCATATGTAGCATCTCATGATTTACAAGAACCACTTAGAATGGTTACAAGCTTTCTTCAACTACTTAAAAAGAGGTATGATGATAAGCTTGATGAAACAGCTGTTCAATATATCAATTTTGCGGTTGATGGAGCTGAAAGAATGAAAACACTGATCATGGATCTACTCGATTATTCAAGAGTCGGATCTAATACAGAGCCAAATGAAGATGTTGACCTCAATCTTTTGATAGAAGATGTACGTGATGTTTTTGGGAAAACCCTTGACGAAGTAAAAGCAACTATAACGGTTTCTCCACTACCCATTGTAAAAGGTACACGTACGCAGTTATTTCAATTGTTTCAAAACTTGATTAGTAATGCAATCAAATATCAAAGCAAAGAGTCGCCTAAGATTCAAATAAGATATAAGGAGGAACAAGATCATTATCTTTTTGAAGTTCAGGACAATGGTATTGGTATAGATCCGGCTTTTCACGAGAAAATATTTGTCATTTTTCATCGCCTACATAGCCGTTCTGAATATGGCGGTACAGGAATAGGCTTGGCCATCTGTAAAAAAATCGTAGAACGCCATAATGGTAATATTTGGGTAAAATCAGCAGTCGGAGAAGGCAGTACTTTCTTTTTTACCCTTAGCAAAAGATAAATCTCCTAATATCGTATATCCCCTTTTATTTTTACTATCTTGGTATAAGCAATGAAAACAGAGAAAATTGTTGTTCCAAATCTTTAGGTTATGTCCGATAACCGATTACCATTGACCATATTAATTGTTGAAGACAATCCCGGTGATCTCTTTTTATTGGAGGAGTTACTAAGAGGGTCGACACTTCCTATTAAACAACTCATTAAGGTTACAAGTGCAATTGAAGCAAGAAAAGCGCTTCAAAGTATTGACATTAATCTTGTCTTATTAGATCTCAGCTTACCAGATAGTAATGGTCTGCAGTCATATGAAATGGTAGATGAATATGCAGGCTCTATACCCATTGTTGTTTTGACAGGTTTGATCGATATGGAAGTAGCACTTGAAACCATGGCGAGTGGTGCACAGGATTATCTGATCAAAGGTGAATTCGATGAAAAATTACTTGAAAAGTCTATCCAATATAGTATAGAACGTAAGAAGAGTCAGGAAAGCCTGCGAGAAAGTAATGAGCGATATAGATTTGTTACTCGTGCTACCAATGATGTTGTATGGGATATGAATCTAGTTAGTAAAAGGATTTTTTGGGCAGAGGAAAATATGAAAAGGCTTTTTGGGTATGATATAGCAAATGGAGAAACTGAGTTTAATTTTTGGGATGAAAAAGTTCATCCAGAGGAGAGAGACAGTGTAGTAAAACATTTGAGAAGTGTACTTGAAAGTAATACACATGATCGTTGGGAAGCCGAGTATCGATTTAAAAGAATAGATGGATCTTATGCATATGTGCTTGATAAAGGGTACCTATTATATGAAAATGGACGACCGTTTCGTATGATTGGTTCAATGCAGGATATAACAGAAAGGAAACAAGCAGAACTACAACTATTGAATAGTGAAAAACGTTTTAGGTCCTTAGTACAGAATGGATCTGATATGATCAAAATATTAGATGATAAAGGAATATTCATCTTCTCAAGCCCTAGTGTTGAAAATGTTTTAGGTTATTCACAAGAAAATATTGTTGGGAAAAGTGCATTTGATTTTATTCATCCGGATGATCTTAAAAATATCATTGATCAATTTCAAGTTATTAAGACATCAGATTATCATGAAATACCTTACTTCCGATTCAAAAATAAAAATAATGAATGGAGGTGGTTAGAAACAAAGCTAACCAACTTACTTAATGACCCTGCTGTGCAGGGAATTGTTTCTAATTCAAGAGATGTTACCGAGAAAAAGAAAGCAGAAGAAGCTATCAAAGCCTCTGAAGAAAGATACCGTAGTTTATTCTTCAATAATCCTATGTCTATCTATATATGGGATATTAATACTTTGGAGATTTTAGAAGTAAATGATACTTCCCAGAAAGAATATGGGTATACAAGAGATGAGTTTCTTTCATTGAACATGAAAGATCTCCGAAAGAAAGAAAATATTCAGAAATACCTCTCATTTGTAGAAGAGCTCAAAAATGCAAGTGCAGATACTATTATGCAAGGTGTTTGGAAACACGTAAGAAAAAATGGTGAAGAGGTTACGCTTGAGATTTATTCACAGAAGATTTCGTTTAAAGAAAGAGAAGCTGTATTAGCATTGGCAAACAATATTGACGAAAAACTTAGGCTATCCAAAAAATTAGAAGAGGAACGAGAAGCGAAGCAGAAAGAAATTACAGAAGCCGTTATTCGAGTACAGGAAAAAGAGCGATATGAAATAAGTAGAGAATTACATGATAATGTTAATCAACAATTAACGGTTGCAATGATGTATATCGCAACAGCTGAAAAAGGTACTGATAATGCTGAAGCATTACTAAAACAGTCATCGGGCTTCATTTATAATGCAATTGAAGAGATCAGAAAATTATCGAAAGTGCTTGTAACCCCTTTGATCAAAGATTTTGGGCTTTGTAAAGCTATTGAAGGCCTTCTCGAAGATATTTATTTAGCAAACAGTAGCATTCATTTTGATTTTTTCTGTGATCAATTTTATGAGGAAGATATTTCTTATGAATTCAAATTAAGTATATATCGAATTGTACAGGAGCAACTGAATAATATCCATAAGCATGCTAAAGCAAAAAATGTGGTGATTGAGTTATATCGGGATGAAGTAATTAGGCTTTCAGTAGTAGATGATGGGGTTGGATTCGATACTAAGAAGAAGAGAAATGGTATTGGAATCTATAATATTCAAACAAGGGTTGGTCTGTATGCGGGCAAAATAAATATTCATTCAGAACCCGGGAAGGGATGTCAGTTAAAAATAGAGTTCCCGATCACAAATGATATCCTAATTAAACAAGAATGATTGTAGTTGACAGTTGATAGTAATGTATTATTCGAAAGCCTATCAACTGTCAACTATCACTGATAACTACTCTACTCCCGGCTGCTTTAACTTCCAACCGGTTTTTGCTTTTTGTTCATCCACTATTTTCTTGACATCTGCCAGTAATTTTTTAGCGTTGTATACAATACCGTCTTTAATCGTAAACTGAACACCACCTGTGCGAACTATTTTATTTTCTTTTGTGAGTTCAATGGCTCCGGTACCATAAAGTACTTGTAAATTTTTTAATGGATTCGCATTTACAATAACCAGATCAGCTAACTTACCCACTTCAACACTACCCAGGTCTTTTTCCATGCCTAATGCCTGAGCACCATATAAAGTTGCAGAACGAATTACTTCTAAAGGATGAAATCCAGCTTCACGCAATAACTCTAATTCACGGATATAGCCAAAACCATAAGTCTGATAAATAAATCCATTATCAGAACCCGCTGTTACCCTTCCTCCACGATTTTTATACTCATTGATAAAAGTCATCCATAAGCGGTAGTTGTTCTTCCACTCAACCTCTTGTTCTGTTCCCCACTGATGCCAGTAAGATCCATGGCTTTGATAACTGGGCTCATAAAATTTCCATAGTGAAGGCAAAGTATAATCCTCATGCCATTCGGCCCTTCTTGCCCGATGTAAGTCGCGGTTAGCTTCATAAATATTGAAAGTAGGATCTATGGTAAAATCGAGTGAGATCAACTCATTCATGACTTTATTCCAATGATCTGAATAAGGCGCAGCTGCTTGTTTCCATAACTTACCTGCTTCCTCAAAGCGATGTTGTTCATTGTTATAATTATACTCTGCCGGATAATCCTGAATGGTTTTATTCGTGAACAAAGCTTCCGGTAAGCCATACCAATGTTCCATGCTGGTCATACCAGCACGAGCTGAACTCAATACATTCCATCTGGCAACATCTGTTTGTGCATGATGTGCAGTGGAGCGTAATCCAAGCGCTTTGTTCTCACGAACAGCAGCATCCATTACTTCCGGTGATGCACCAAAAAATTTAATTCCATCGGCACCCTTCTTTGCATTTTCACGAACCCAGTTACGAGCTTGTTCAGCATTTGCAATAGGTCCGCGGTTGCCCTGTCCGAATGCTGTATAAGCAAAAATTCTAGGCGCGGTGATGGTATTCGCTGCACTTTTTCTTTTATGTTCCAACACCCAATCCAAGCCATTACCTGCCGATGGATCACGAATCGTAGTAATACCATGTGCCATCCATAATTTAAATACATATTCTGCCGGTGTTCCTTGCGCAGTACCACCAATATGTCCATGCATATCTATGAACCCAGGCATCGCATACATACCCTCACAATTCAGCTCTTTACCTCCCTCTTTCAATGCAGGTCTGCGATTTTGATTGATCGGTAAACCCGGACTACCCACCGTCTGTATCTGAACAATGCGATTGTTCTCAATCACAATATCAACAGGGCCTGCCGGAGGAGCACCCGTACCATTGATCAGTATTACGCCACGTATGATCAACTGTGTATAAGGTCCATCACCTTCTTTTACTTCGGGGGCTTTTTGTATTTGGCTGAAAGAAGTGAAAAGTGAGAGGTGAAAAGTGAGAAGAAGTAGTAGCTTTTTCATAAGGCAATATTAAAAGATGAATGTAAGAAAGAAAACCGATGCCTGATATGAAAATCGGTCAATAAATCTAAGTAAGTAATATGCAATCCCTGAGAAATGAATATGTAACGACAGAACTTTATGCGTTACTCTTTAAATACTTTTCCCTGATCACTTTTTGCACATCCTTACCCTCGACCTTACTCTCTAACCAAGAGAGTACATCTAAATACATGAATGCGCGACTTTCCATTTTATTCTTAGAAAGCTTACGGAGTTTTGATAAAAGTTTTTCAAATTCAGGCTTAAGTTGTCTCGGTGTTAAGCGGAATGACTTCTTTAGAAAGGCGAATATTTCAAGTTCTACAATACTAAGATTATTCATCTTCGACATAAAACGATATACTGATTTCAATAAGTATTCAAGCAAGTCAAAATTCCCCAACTCATAATGAGTGATCAAGTGCAGTAGTCGAGCATAACACTGGAGATCTGTTCGGAGATCTACTTTCCAATTAATGATCTTATTCAAATAGTCAATGCTCTTCTCATGATCACCTGATCCAAAATACAGAGAGGCGAATTTGTAATAGAAAACAAGAATACGGTGTCGATCTAAGTATATCTCAAAGTCTTTTAATTTCTCTTCGATCTCAGGAACTAAAGCTAATCCTTTGGTAAAGGTTCCCTCCATGAAATGCTTATTCAGCTTAGCAGTATAGAGATAGATAAAAGTTTGGATCAGGTTGTTTTGGTTATGTTGTATGCTATTGCTGGTTGAAAAAGATTCAAACTGCTTTAGTGTTTCATCAAATTTCCGGTAATTCCGAAGATCATAATGTGCACTTAATAAATTGTGCATGCCTTTGATATAATGCATGGTTTCTATTTCTACCATTTTTGGCTCTTTATGAAATAGATCTACCCATTTCTGACAATAGCGATAGTACAATAAAAAATCCTGAATGATAAAACCATACCAGCAAAAACATTGGTAGCGGTATAGTTTTTCATAAAAGCCCTCTGTTTTCGAAGGCTTTTCAATGATAGATTGACGCATCAAGCCATCTAATTCTTCTCTATCACTTTGATTTCTGGCATGGCCATGTTGAATATACCAACTGTATAATTGAAGTGATAAGTCTGATAAAGCACCGATTAATCTCAATCGTTCATTGATCTCCGCTGATTCTTGGCTTAATTTATCTGCACGATCCTGCATACTTCTGGTGATATGCAAGGCTTCGATCTTCTTCTCTAAAAAAACAACCTGTAAAATATAAGTAACCTGGTTATTAGCTTTTGCAAGCTCTTTGATCTTATCCAATACTTTCAAACTTTGCAAATACAGTCCTTTATTATAGAGCAAACGGGCAAAGTCGAGTTGTTCATGCAATTGAAGATCTATATTCTCCTGTTGTTTGAGCGATCGTAAACTGCTAAGTACTTCATGGTACAAGCGGGCCTTCAGATTAGAAAGCTGTTGTTTTTGGATGCTCTTGTTTTTTTTCAGCAAAGACTCTTCATCATATTGCTTCATTTTATCAATGGCATCAAAGAGTTGCACCACTTTCAGATGAGTCGGCTCCCCCGATACAGACTTCATATACAGTTTGAAATGCCTTTTCTCAGAGGCTGTGAGCGACTGAATCAGTTGAAAAGGGTATCTGTACTTCTGTTAGGCATGGTAATTAGAAATGATTAAAATCCTTTACTGATAAGTGTTTCAGCAAATACAACTCATTTCATACGGCGTAAAATGACAGCAAAATTGATCTCAAGCCGCTGATCAGAGCATCTATATTCGATGATGAGCAGGCTGTTGATTTGTTAATACAGGCAATCGTTAACAAATATAAACAGCTTGCTTTTTTATCCTACAATAAAATTATTCGCAGTCATGGCTCAGCAGGTACACATATTTGATACCACATTGCGCGATGGTGAACAAGTTCCGGGTTGTAAGCTCAATACCAAAGAAAAATTAGAACTGGCACTCCAACTGGAAGCATTGGGGGTGGATATCATTGAAGCAGGATTCCCCATTTCATCTCCGGGTGATTTTGAATCAGTAGAGCAAATCTCCAAAGCGGTGAAAAATGCAACGGTATGTGGATTAAGCCGTGCTGTGCAAAAAGACATTGAAACAGCTGCTCAAGCACTCAAATATGCCAAAAGACCAAGAATTCATACCGGAATTGGTACATCAGATTATCATATTCGCTCAAAATTCAATGCCACTCGCGATGAGATCTTGCAGAGAGCTGTTCAAGCAGTGAAGTGGGCAAGAAATTTTACGGATGATGTTGAGTTCTATGCAGAAGATGCAGGAAGAACAGAGAATGCATATCTGGCTAAAGTGATTGAAGCAGTGATCAAAGCAGGCGCTACTGTGGTGAATATTCCTGATACAACCGGGTATTGTTTGCCTCATCAATACGGGGAAAAAATCGCTTATCTCAAAAATCATGTTTCCAATATCGATCAAGCTATTATTTCCTGTCACTGTCATAATGATCTTGGACTGGCTACTGCCAATGCCATTGCAGGAGTGATTAATGGCGCCAGACAGATAGAATGTACCATCAATGGTTTAGGCGAAAGAGCAGGAAACACATCGCTCGAAGAAGTAGTAATGATTCTTCAACAGCACAAAGACCTTGGTTTTTATACAGGCATACATACACAACAATTAAATCCGATCAGTAGAGAGGTAGCAGAAGTCATGCGAATGCCTGTACAACCCAATAAGGCGATTGTTGGTGCCAATGCATTTTCTCATTCATCCGGAATTCATCAAGACGGATTTTTAAAAGATGCACAAACCTATGAGATCATTAATCCCGAAGAAGTAGGTGCTGAAGGGAGTAAGATCGTTTTAACCGCAAGAAGTGGTAGAAGTGCACTAGCGTATCGATTCCAGAAGATCGGATATCAATACAATCGGAATGATATAGATGTTCTTTATCAGGAATTCTTAAAAGTAGCCGATAAGAAAAAAGAAGTAGAAGAATCAGATCTGCATGTATTGGCACATGCTTATCAAACAGAGCCTGTTACTGCATGATATTGTTGGAAGTATTATTTATATGAGTTGGAGTTAATTCAATACAATGGCAAAAACATTATTTGAGAAAATATGGGACAAACATGTTGTTGAGCAGATAGAAGATGGTCCTTCGATCTTGTACATCGATAAACATTTTATTCATGAAGTCACCAGTCCACAGGCATTCAAAGGATTGGAGAAAAGAGGCTTGTCTGTTTTCCGGCCACAGCAGGTGGTTGCAACAGCAGACCATAATGTGCCTACACTGAATCAGCATTTACCGATCAAAGATGAATTATCGAGAATTCAGGTACAACAGTTGATAGAGAATTGTAAAAAGCATCAAATAGAGTTATATGGACTTGGACATCCATTCCAAGGCATTGTTCATGTGATTGGTCCTGAATTAGGCATCACACAACCCGGAATGACCATCGTTTGTGGAGATAGTCATACTTCAACACATGGTGCTTTTGGAGCGATCGCATTTGGTATTGGTACAAGTGAAGTAGAGATGGTCTTTGCATCTCAATGTTTGATGCAAACCAAGCCCAAGTTGATGCGAATCAATATCGAAGGCGATTTGAATAAGGGAGTGGTAGCAAAAGATATCATTTTGTACATCATTGCACAGATATCTGCGAGTGGAGCCACAGGTTATTTTGTTGAGTATGCTGGTTCTGCTATTCGTTCATTATCGATGGAAGCGAGAATGACCATTTGTAATATGAGTATTGAAATGGGAGCTCGAGGAGGTATGATAGCACCTGATGAAACAACTTATCAATACATAAAAGGACGTCAGTTTGCTCCATCGGGAGAATCTTGGAATCAAAAACTACAAGAATGGTCTAAGCTATACAGTGATGAGGATGCAGCATTCGATCAAGAAATTCATATTGATGCAACTTCCATTCAGCCTATGATCACGTATGGAACAAATCCTGGACTAGGTATTGCTATCAATGGCTTAATACCTGTAGCTGAAACTATTCCGGATGAAGGAGAAAGACATACGATCGAGAAAGCTTTGCAGTATATGGGATTGGAGAGTGGAAAATCTTTATTAGGGCTGCCTGTTCAACATGTATTCATTGGTAGTTGTACCAACTCACGTATTGAAGACCTCAGACAAGTGGCGTTATTGGTAAAAGGAAGAAAAAAGAATGAGCATGTTCAAGTGATGATTGTTCCCGGATCTCAACAAGTTTCAAAACAAGTACAAGCAGAAGGACTAGACAAAATATTTCAGGAAGCAGGTTTTGAGATCAGACAAGCAGGATGTAGCGCGTGTTTGGGAATGAATGAAGATAAAATTCCAGCGGGGGAGTATTGTATCAGTACCAGTAACCGAAACTTTGAAGGAAGACAAGGAGCCGGCGCTAGAACACTATTGGCTAGTCCTCTAACAGCAGCAGCAGCAGCAATTACAGGAGTCGTTACCGATGTAAGAGAACTCATGTAAAGCTATTCGCAGTGAACTATAAGACATAAGCTAAGAATACTACTAAACAAAGATGGATAAAATAACTACCATACAAAGCAGATTTGTTCCATTGCCGATCGAGAATATTGACACGGATCAGATCATTCCGGCTCGCTTCTTAAAAGCAACAACCAGAGAGGGTTTTGGGAAGAATCTTTTTAGAGATTGGAGATATAACAATGATGATGAATCACAGCTTAAAACAGATTTTGTATTGAATCATAAGATATATGATGGTGAGATACTTGTGGCAGGGAAAAATTTTGGTTGTGGTTCTTCCAGAGAGCATGCAGCTTGGGCCATCAAAGACTATGGATTTCGTGTAGTGATATCCAGCTTTTTTGCGGACATCTTTAAAAATAATGCGCTGAACAATGGTCTTTTACCGGTAACGGTAAGTGAAGTATTTCTACAGCAATTGTTTCTGTTATCACCTGCGGATACGCTGACAGTGAATTTGGAAGCCCAAACTGTAGGTATTGATAAATCGGGTCAAAAAGAACATTTCGAGATCAATCGATATAAAAAAACATGTTTGTTGAATGGTTATGATGATATCGATTATCTGATCAATATGCGAGCAGTCATTGAAAAATTTGAACATTCAGAAGTCTAAAGTGAGTATATGAATAAAAGAATTGCCGTTTTACCTGGAGATGGTATTGGTCCGGAAGTAACCAATCAAAGTATAAAAGTATTGGATGCTATTGCAACAAAGTATGGGCATTCGTTTGAATACCATTTTGCAGTAGTAGGTGCTATCGCAATTGATCAGACCGGTAATCCCCTTCCTGATTCAACGGTTGAAACTTGTTTGAATAGTGATGCTATTTTGTTTGGTGCTATCGGTGATCCTAAATATGATCATGACCCCTCTGCTACTGTTAGACCCGAGCAAGGACTATTGAAGTTGCGAAAAGTACTGGAACTCTATGCCAATATTCGTCCGATTGATACCTATAAGGCACTACATCATTTGTCGCCCTTTAAATCAAGACAATTGGAGAATGTAGACTTCATCATATTCAGAGAATTAACAGGCGGTATCTATTTCGGAAAAAAAGAAACGAGTGAAGATGGAAATACTGCTATTGATGAGTGTCGTTATTCCACTTATGAGATAGAAAGAGTTGCACACTTAGCATTTGAGTATGCGCAAAAAAGACAAAATAAACTAACCCTTATCGATAAAGCTAATGTACTGGAAACATCAAGACTGTGGAGACGCGTTATTCAGCGAATTGCAGCAGAATATCCTTCAGTAGCGGTTGATTATATCTATGTAGACAATGCTGCGATGCAGGTTATTTTGAATCCTGCACAATTTGATGTGATTCTGACCGAGAACATGTTTGGTGATATCATCAGTGATGAGGCAAGCGTTTTAACAGGCTCATTAGGATTATTGCCATCAGCATCTGTTGGAAATAAAGCAGCTCTTTTTGAACCTATTCATGGTTCTTATCCTCAAGCTGCTGGAAAAGATATTGCCAATCCTATTGGATCTATTCTTTCTGCGGCAATGCTATTGGATTATTTTGGACTAGAAGAAGAAGCCACTACTGTACGCAATGCAGTTGAATGGACATTGTTAAACGGGTTTGTTTCAAAAGATATTGATCCGGTCAATAATTATTCAACCAGTGCTATTGGTGATTTGATAGCAGATTATATCGAACGGAAAAAAGAGCTAACAGTTAGTTCCAATGCGAGTTTGAACAAGTCTACCATTATATAAGTGAAGATGGGTGTATACTCATTATAAGTGTATATATAATGATAATGATGTAAGTGCGATACAAAGGGTATCGCACTTGTTGTTTTCGGGTGTCAGATAACAAACGATTGTTCGTAAGATGAAAAATAATAAAAGAGTTCTTTGTTTTTAATAAGAGGTGGGAGTATATTCGTTGAACAGATACACTTCATGTTTAGTAACAGCATCAATATTGTCAACAACATTAGCGCAATTATTATTGTGGTTGTCATTATTATCCCTGTGCCAAACGGAGGAGGTGTCTTACTATAATATCAAACAACTGAATTATACAGCCCCGCCTCCAAAAGGCGGGGCTTTTTTATTTACACAAAACAGAACTATGTATTACGGATCATCAACTATTATTTACTTCAAAGACAACTTTGTAAAAGCTACAGAGGCAGGTATTGATTTGTATAGTCAGTCGCTGCATTATGGTTATGCGGTATTTGAAGGTATTCGTTCCTATCAAACAGAAAATGGGGTAGTTGTTTTCAAAGCAAAAGAGCACTACGAAAGACTTTGTTACTCAGCACAGGTGATGGGTATCCCTTTTTCAGTGAGTGTTGAAGAGTTAATCGATATCACTTATGAATTACTCAAGAGGAACCAATTTTCTGACGCATATATCAGACCTGTTATTCTTTGTTCTCCTAATATGTCGCTATCAAAGGGTAAAGAAAGTTATCTCGCGATCACAGCATGGGAATGGACCAATGGCTATCTGAGTAATCAAATGCGTGTAATGACTTCTTCCTATAGAAGGCCGAATCCCAGCGGATTTAAGATCAACGCTAAAGTATCGGGTCATTATGTCAACTCGATTCTCGCTTGTCAAGAAGCAAAAGACAATGGCTTTGATGAAGCGTTACTGCTAGATATCGATGGCTATGTTGCAGAAGGTCCGGGTGCAAATGTTTTTTACGAAAAAGATGGGGTGCTCTATACGCCGACAACAGGTAATATCCTACCGGGTATTACAAGAGCAACATTATTAGCATTATGTGATGAGTTGAATATTTCAGTGATAGAGAAAAAGATTAGTCCTGAAGAAATGCGCGGATCCGACAGCGCTTTTTATTGTGGCACTGCTGCTGAAGTAGTGGCACTAGAATCACTAGATAATGTTCCTTTTCAGAAAAAATGGGAAGAATCATTGGGGGCTATTCTTCAGCAAGCATACAAAGCAAAAGTATTACAGAAAGCATATACAAGAGAAATGATGGAGGTGTAACTAAAACCTATCACATACTACGACCAAGAATTAATTATGAAAGAACTCAATAAATATTCAAAAACCATTACACAGGATGTTACCCAACCTGCAGCGCAGGCTATGTTTTATGGTATTGGTCTTACTGAAGATGATTTAAAGAAAGCACAGGTAGGTATTGCCAGTATGGGCTATGATGGTAATACTTGCAACATGCACTTGAATGATTTAGCAAAGCTGGTAAAACAAGGTGTGTGGGACAATGATTTGGTGGGTCTCATTTTCAATACCATCGGCGTAAGTGATGGCATGAGTAATGGTACTGATGGTATGCGTTATTCGTTGGTAAGTAGGGATGTGATCGCAGACTCTATCGAAGCTGTTTGTGGGGCTCAATATTATGATGCATTGATCGCTCTGCCGGGTTGTGATAAAAACATGCCGGGCTCTTTGATCGCAATGGGTAGATTGAATCGTCCATCGATTATGGTATATGGTGGAACCATTGCACCCGGACATTACAAAGGTCAAGACCTGAATATTGTATCTGCTTTTGAAGCACTCGGACAAAAGATCGCAGGTGAACTTTCTGAAGCAGATTTTAAAGGTATCATACAACACGCTTGTCCGGGAGCAGGTGCATGTGGTGGAATGTATACTGCAAATACCATGGCATCTGCCATTGAAGCTTTAGGAATGAGTTTACCTTATTCCTCTTCTAATCCTGCTTTGAGCGATGAAAAAAAGAAAGAATGTCTGGAAGCAGGAAAAGCCATCAAACTATTGCTTGAAAAAGATATCAAGCCGAGTGATATCATGACACGCAAAGCTTTTGAGAATGCGATGACGGTCATCATGGTATTAGGGGGGAGTACCAATGCCGTATTACATCTCATTGCAATGGCAAAAGCAGTGAATGTTTCATTGTCACAAGACGATTTTCAAATGATCAGTGACCGTGTTCCGGTTTTAGCTGATTTTAAACCAAGTGGAAAATATTTGATGCAAGACCTACATCAATATGGAGGCTTGCCTGCAGTGATGAAATACCTGCTATCAAAAGGATTATTACATGGGGATTGTTTGACTGTTACAGGAAAAACGGTAGCAGAAAATTTGGCCACCGTTCCTGATTTACATTTTGAAGAACAAAAGATCATCTATCCATTGGAAAATCCTGTAAAAGCAACAGGGCATTTACAAATACTCTACGGCAATCTTGCAGAAAAAGGAAGTGTTGCCAAAATATCGGGGAAGGAAGGTGAAATATTTGTAGGACCCGCACGTGTTTTTGATGGCGAGCATGCATTGATAGATGGAATCAATAGCGGTAAGATTAAAAAAGGAGATGTTGTAGTGATCCGTTATGTAGGACCCAAAGGCGGTCCGGGAATGCCGGAAATGTTGAAACCTACATCCGCCATTGTAGGAGCTGGCCTGGGTAAATCTGTTGCCTTGATCACTGATGGAAGATTTAGTGGTGGAACACATGGATTTGTCGTAGGTCATATCACACCTGAAGCCTATGATGGTGGATTGATCGCTTTGGTACAAGATGATGACATTATTGAATTGAATGTAACAACCAGATCTATTAGTTTGAAAATATCAGATCAAGAAATACAAGAAAGGAAACAACAGTGGAAACAACCTTCTTTGAAAGTTAGCAAAGGTTTATTGTTCAAGTATGCACGCACTGTGAAAGATGCATCAGAAGGCTGTGTGACAGATGAAATTTAATTATTCATGAATAAGCAATGTCAATGGAAACAGTAATAGAAATAGTAGAACAACCGGTACAACCAATGATTCAACTTAGCGGTTCACAGGCACTGCTGGAAGCTTTGATTGCAGAAGGTGTAGATACCGTATTTGGATACCCCGGCGGAGCCATTATGCCTATTTATGATGCATTGTATGATTATCATGAACAGTTGAAACATGTTCTTGTAAGACATGAACAAGGCGGAGTACATGCTGCTCAAGGATTTGCAAGAGCATCAGGTAAAGTAGGAGTTGTATTTGCAACCAGTGGCCCTGGTGCTACTAATTTGGTTACTGGTTTGGCTGATGCTCAAATCGACAGTACACCATTGGTATGTATCACCGGACAAGTTTTTGCTCATTTACTTGGAACGGATGCATTTCAGGAAACAGATGTGATCAATATTACAACGCCGGTTACAAAATGGAATTATCAGATCACAGATGCTTGTGAAATTCCGGAGGTATTGGCCAAAGCTTTTTATATCGCAAGAAGTGGAAGACCGGGGCCTGTACTGATCGACATCACAAAGAATGCACAGCTGCAGCTGTTTGAATATGCCGGATACCACAGTTGTGATCATATTAGAAGTTATCGTCCAAAACCATATATCAGAAAAGAATTCATTGAAGCAGCTGCAGCGTTGATCAATACTGCAAAAAAACCTTTTGTAGTGTTTGGTCAGGGTGTGATACTCGGTAAAGCAGAACAAGAACTAAAAAATTTTCTGGAGAAATCAGGAATACCTGCTGCATGGACGATCCTCGGTTTAAGTGCATTGCCAACAGATCATCCATTGAATATGGGGATGTTAGGAATGCATGGTAATTATGGACCCAATGTACTCACTAATGAATGTGATGTATTGATTGCTATTGGAATGCGCTTTGATGATAGGGTTACAGGGCGATTGGATAAATATGCTAAACAAGCAAAAGTTATTCATCTGGATATTGACCCTTCAGAAATAGATAAAAATGTAAAAGCAACAGTAGGTGTATGGGGCGATTGTAAGGAAACACTGCCTATGTTAACTCGCCTGATCGAAACAAAAGTGTATCCACAATGGATCGATACATTTAGAGCTTATCAAAAAGAAGAAGAGAATGAAGTAATAGCCAAAGAACTCAATCCGATTGTAGAACAGATTTCTATGGGAGAAGTATTACGTGTGTTGAATGAGTTAACACAAGGAGCAGCCATCGTAGTATCAGATGTTGGTCAACATCAAATGGTGGCTTGCAGATATGCAAAATTCAATCAAACCAGAAGTAATATCACATCGGGCGGTTTAGGTACCATGGGGTTCGCATTACCTGCAGCTATCGGAGCAAAATTTGGAGCACCGGATAGAACAGTTGTAGCCATTATTGGTGATGGTGGTATTCAAATGACGATTCAGGAATTGGGAACCATCATGCAAACAGGTATTGATGTTAAAATATTGATCCTTAACAATCAATTTTTAGGCATGGTACGCCAATGGCAACAACTGTTTCATGACAAGCGCTATTCTTTTGTAGACATAGCTAGTCCGGATTATGTAATCGTAGCCAAAGGATACGGTATCAGTGGCGAAACCGTAAAAGCTAGAAACGATTTAAAAGAGGCCGTACAGCGTATGCTTTCACATAAAGGATCTTATTTGTTAGAAGTGATGGTCGGAAAAGAAAATAATGTATTTCCAATGGTACCACAAGGATGTAGTGTCAGTGAAATCAGATTAAAATAATTGTATGCAAAAACAGGAATTTACCATAACGGTCTATACAGAGAATCATATTGGTTTATTGAATCGTATTGCGATCATCTTCTCTAGAAGAAAGATCAATATTGAAAGTTTGAATACTTCTCCTTCAGAAGTAGAAGGCATTCACCGTTTCACCATTGTTATTGATGAGTTGGAAGAAGTGGTTAGAAAATTAGTACGCCAGATTGAAAAGCAAGTAGAAGTATTGAAAGCTTATTACAATACCAATGACGAGATCATTTGGCAGGAATTGGCATTGTACAAAGTATCAACAGACGAAATCGCAGAGAAGGTAAAAGTTGAGCGTTTGTTGCGTGAGTATGGAGCCAGAGCTGTAGTGATCAGAAAAGACTATACCATTTTTGAAACCAGTGGTCATAGAGAAGAAATCAATCGTCTCATTGAGGTTCTGGAACCTTACGGCCTCATTGAGTTTGTTCGAAGTGCGCGTGTCGCGATTATTAAAGCAAGTAGCGGTTTTCATGAAAAGATCAAAGAGTTTGAAGCAACAGATCCGGGTGGTGATTTAATGGAAAATGAGTACTTGGGAAAACAAGAAGAAGTATTTACGATGTAATCAACCCAATTTATTAAATATAAAACAAGTAAGATGGCAAAGTTAAATTTTGGAGGAGTTGTTGAAAATGTAGTTACCAGAGAAGAGTTTCCTCTGGAGAAAGCACAAGAGGTATTAAAAGATGAAGTAGTAGCAGTGATCGGATACGGTGTTCAAGGTCCGGGTCAGGCGTTGAATCAAAAAGAAAATGGTATCAATGTCATTGTCGGACAAAGAAAAAATTCAAAGAGCTGGGATAAAGCTGTTCGAGATGGCTTTGTTCCGGGAGAGTCTTTATTTGAAATTGAAGAAGCTTTACAAAGAGGCACTATCATTTGTTATCTGTTAAGTGATGCAGCACAAATCAAGTTATGGCCAACGGTACAAAAATATTTGACACCAGGAAAGGCTTTGTACTTCTCTCACGGATTTGGTGTAACCTATAAAGAACAAACAGGGATCGTTCCACCTAAAGATGTTGATGTATTTCTGGTTGCACCCAAGGGCTCGGGCACTTCTTTACGGAGAATGTTTTTACAAGGAAGAGGATTGAATAGTAGCTATGCCATTTTTCAGGATGCTACGGGAAAAGCCTTTGATCGTGTAGTTGCTTTAGGTATTGCCATTGGAAGTGGTTATTTATTTGAAACGGATTTCAAAAAAGAAGTATACAGTGATCTTACAGGTGAAAGAGGAACATTGATGGGAGCAATTCAAGGAATTTTTGCGGCACAATACCAGGTGTTACGTTCTAAAGGGCATTCTCCATCAGAAGCATTCAATGAAACTGTGGAAGAGCTAACGCAGTCACTCATGCCGCTAGTAGCTGAAAACGGAATGGATTGGATGTATGCGAATTGTTCAACAACAGCACAAAGAGGCGCATTGGATTGGTGGAAAAAATTCAGAGATGCTACATTGCCCGTATTTACTGAGTTGTATGATAGTGTTGCAACCGGAAAGGAAGCAGCAAAATCTATCGAAAGTAATAGTAAGATAGATTACAGAGAAAAACTAGAGGAAGAGCTAAAGGAACTACGTGAAAGCGAATTATGGCAGGCAGGTAAAACGGTAAGAAGTCTTCGCCCGGAAAATCAAAAAGTAGAAGAAGCAGTAGCGCTCTCTTAATACAAAAAGGATGAAAGTGATTTGCATTTGATTGATTTCACTGAAGCAGCTAACCAACATAGTACTTGATCAGCAAAATGCATATAAGATTGCTAACTACTCTTTTTATTGAAATAGACGATAAATACACTTCCTTTATCCACTTCACTTGTGGCAGTGATGGATCCACCCATCGCTTCCACTTGTGTTTTCGTAATAAAAAGTCCCACTCCCTTTGCCTCTGCATGTTTATGAAAAGTCTTGTTCAATCCAAAAAGTTTATCAGCATGTCTTTTTAAGTCAATTCCCATTCCATTATCACTGAATTTTAATGTTAGTATTCCATCTTGAAACAGCGTTTCCGCATGTATCACAGGTGTTCTGTGGGGAGATTTGTACTTGAGGGAATTAGATAATAAATTTTGTAAAATACTTTCAAGATATAGACGTGGATAGTCAATGGTGGGGGCTTTTGAAAAATTATAACTTACTACAGCTTCTGTCTCCAGTATCTTACCCGCCATACTTTCTTTTACTTTTTTGAATACATCTTCAAAAAGGAGGACCTCTCTCTTTTTATCGGTATCTTCTTGAATTTTCAATGCATCAACCAATTCATTAAGCGTTTCTGAAAGATTATGGATGACTATTTCAAATTTCTCAAATAGCAATGCTTTTTCTTCATTGGTTTGGCTTTCTTTATAGAGCCATAAAAGTGAATTAAGATTACTCACAGGAGAGCGAAGGTTATGAGAAGTGATGTGCGCAAAATTTAGCAATTGCTGATTTTTCCTTTGAAGTTGTGATGATAATATCTCTTGTTCTGTTTTTGCATTCTTCATTTCCGTGAAATCTGTTGCTACACAGCAAATAGCAAATACCTCGTTACGTTCATCAAGTAAAGGGAATTTATTGGTAAGCATCGTTTTCTGATATCCATTCGCCGGAATACTTACTTCTGAGGTTATCCCTTGTTTTGTCCGGATAATATAATTTTCGTCACTGGTAAGTTGATCAGCAATTTCTTTTGGAAAAAGGTCATAAGCATTTTTGCCAATCATTGCCGTAACTTCTTTATTGAAATCATTAGCAAATCTTTTGTTTGCAAGTATGTATTTGCCGGATATATCTTTTACAAATATTGCAGCAGATGTATTATTGATAATGGCATTTAATAATTGTTCTTTTCTTTTAAGCTCATCTGTTCTTTGTAAAACTAATTCTTCCAGATTTTTATTTAAAGCCTCAAGCTTTTCTTCTGCCAAGGTCTTTCCGAAATTAATTTTGTTTAATTGTTTAGCTGAGATACTAATTAATAACAGGCCCACCAAAATAAAGGAAGTGGCGAATATGCCAATACCAAACTCTACACTCACCAGCTGAGATCTATGCAGATAAATTCTGATCAAGCTTAAAATAATGATTGAAATGGTCAAAGTTGGGAATAACTGACGTACCATTCGATTGCCAATCTTCTCACCTGTAAATAAACCCGTAATTCCTAAGTCTTTATTGATGAGTGAACCTGCAATTGATATCATTAGGAAAGCTATGGCAGTATGTATCGCCATAGATCCAATCTCAGATAACTTATAAAATATGGGAACACTCAATAAATATCCAACGATTGCTATGAATCCTATGAGTGATATGATATGCAGCAAATACTGGGCACATTTTCTCCAAAAAATCCGGCTGCTTTGTATCAAACAAAACGAAATACCTAATAAAGTAAATGAAAAAGCGGTTCCTCTAGCCATTCTGCCGGGAAAAGAGTCAATGGATGGGATAAATAAAAAATCTTTAACGATGAATTCATCAATATTTAAGTTGAATTGAAATTCATATTGAAGTAAAGTGATCAATCCGAATAGTGATATAAATAGACATAATATCCTATTTAGAAGCTTTCTTTTGTTTACTAAAATCAGGTATAGTTCAACGGATGACAAGATGAAAAGTAAAGATGTGTTTACTTTCATATTTGCATAACCAGGAATAATACTGGTTAGCGAAGGGATGTTTAAGAGCCAACCACTTAGTACCATTAAACCTAAAGCAAATACAATGATGCAAATAGATTTAACAATAAATATTATTCTCTCTTGACTCATGTCTCAAAAAACCATTCTGGTATGGTAAAATAAGATTAATTATTCAGATTGTAAATTGATCTGTCATGTTTTTAAGCAAGAATTAAACAAAAACGTTTTCTGAAGCGTATAGTGTGAAAGGGTTAGCTTTACTACACGTCTTCCAAGACAGCAGTAACCGATATCTCGCAATGATTCAGAAATCAAGCATACAACTTTTACGGTTTCCTTTTTCCTGGTTTCTGATGCCGGTGTTTTGGTTTGCGATCAGTTTTGTTGAAAATATCAATTGGGTAAATACGGCCATAAGTTTTCTCATACTGCATTTGTTGGTTTATCCGTCTAGCAATGGTTATAATTCTTATATGGATCAGGACACATCTAGTATAGGAGGCATCAAGTATCCTCCACTACCTGATAAAGAATTGTATTTTATAACAATTGTCATGGATGCGATCGCACTATTGTTATCGCTTTTCATTTCTATATACTTTAGTTGTTTGTTATTAGTATACATTATTTGCTCTCGATTATATAGCTACAGAAGAATTAGGCTAAAAAAATATCCCATCATAGGATACCTGACAGTTATATTAAATCAAGGTGGAATTATTTTTTTAATGATTTATACCAGCACTAATCATGAAGTTGTTCAAAGTATTCCGTTAATTGGTGTGATCACAGCTTGTTTATTGATAGGGGGCTTTTATCCAATTACTCAAATTTATCAGCATGACTCAGATAGGAATGATCAAGTCATGACCCTTTCTATGTTATTGGGTAAACGTGGAACTTTTATTTTTTGTGGAATACTCTATATAATAGCATTTGGTTTGCTATTTATATATTTTAAAAAACAGCAACAGTTATATCTGTTTTTTGTTTTACAAATCTTCTTCTTACCCGTGGCCGTATATTTTTTCAATTGGGCTTTAAAAGTTTGGAAGGACCCACAAAAAGCCGATTATGAACATACTATGAGGATGAATTGGATAGCATCCACATGTACGTCCATTGGGTTTATTACGCTACTATTAATTAAACATTTTGACTGATATTATTTCTATAGCCACTGCCGCACCTCAGTTTTGCCATAAGCAAAATGATATTCTGATGTATATGAGTCAAGCATATAAACTTGATGATACCGAAAAGCGAAAATTAAAGTTTATGTATCATCAAAGCGGTATAGAACAACGTTATTCTGTCCTACCTGACTTTTCTTCAAATTTAAGTACTAGATTTTTTTATTCAGATGATGGAAAAAAAACTGAACGAAGTTTAGAAGATCGACTCAAGATTTATGATGAGTCTTCTGTAGCACTTTCCATCGAAGCGATTCAAAAATGTATCCATGGATATATATCTGAAAACGAAATTACACATCTAATAACTGTGAGCTGCACCGGAATGACGGCGCCGGGTTTAGACATTAAATTAATTGAGGAGCTGGGGTTAAATAAAAACATTTTCAGAACCTCAGTCAATTTTATGGGATGTTATGCAGCTATCCATGCTTTAAAGTTAGCAGACATGATTGCGCAAGGAAATACAAATGCTAATATTATTATTGTTGCTGTTGAATTGTGTACGCTTCATTTTCAAACTACGATGAATGAAGATAATTTGGGTAGTAGCCTTTTGTTTGCAGATGGTTGTGCTGCTGTTTTGATATCGAATAACATACATCGAGAAAACAAGATTAGAATTGATGGCTTTTATTCTCAAATAGCTATTGAAGGGAAAGCAGATATGGCTTGGGAATTAGGATCGAATGGATTCCAAATGAAATTAAGTGGCTATATCCCACAATTGATCGAGACAGATATTGAATCACTAGTATCGGGGGCATTGGAAGAAAGCGCACTAAAAAAGGAAGAGGTCAATCATTGGTGTATTCACCCCGGTGGTAAAAGAATTCTTGACAGCATACAACGAAAATTAAATTTACCATCGAACGCACTTGATCCATCCAGAGCAGTATTGAAGGAATATGGGAATATGTCTTCACCGACCGTTCTTTTTGTACTCAAAAATCTTTTTGAAAACAATTATCAATCCGGTGAAAATATTCTGGCGATGGCTTTTGGGCCTGGATTAACCATGGAAACTTTTACAGCTCACTTTGTATGAATTTTTCAAAGAGATCATATCAACTGGAACTCTTAGATGACATCAATGTTCCAATGGAAGCTATTCGTCAGAATATGCTTGAGTTGGATACGATCAATACTTATTTAGGAGGACATCGTATCACCATCAAAGGAGTAAAAAAAATATCCCAGCAACAAAAGGTCATACATGTTTGTGAAATAGGTTGCGGTGGAGGTGATAACCTAGCTGCTATTGCACGTTGGGCTAGTAGCAATAATATCCAACTTGAAATTACAGGAATTGATATCAATAGGCATTGTATTGATATTGCAAAAAACAGAAACGATATAGAAGTCAAAGCAAATTGGATCACTAGTGATTATCGTGCTGTAATTTTCTCTAGTCGTCCTGATATTATTTTTTCAAGCTTATTCTGTCATCACTTTACGAATGAATCTCTTAATGATCAACTTCAATGGATGAATGAGAACGCGGCGAAAGGCTTCTTTATCAATGATCTTCACCGACATTGGTTAGCCTATTATTCCATTAAAATACTCACGCAATTATTTTCAAAATCATATTTGGTAAAAAATGATGCACCCTTGAGCGTTAAACGAGGTTTTAAAAAGAAAGAATGGATAGATTTACTAGATAAGGCTTGCATCAAAGCCGAAGTATCATGGCAATGGGCTTTTAGGTATTTGATCTTATCAAAAAATACAAGTGATCGAAAGTAATACCACATATGATGTAGCTATTATTGGAGGAGGACTAGCCGGTCTTACACTTGCCATACAATCAGCGAATGCCGGCTATCGAACCATACTTTTCGAAAAGGAAAGCTACCCTTTTCATAAAGTTTGTGGAGAGTATATCAGTATGGAAAGTTATCAATTCTTATTACAGTGTGGTGTGCCTTTGAAAGAATGGAATTTGCCTTTTATCTCCCAATTACAGATCTCAGATTGCACAGGAAGATCGTACGAATTTCCACTGACCTTAGGCGGATTTGGTATCAGTAGATATAAACTTGATCACGCGCTGGCTTTAATTGCAAAACAGAAAGGGGTTGAATTGTGCGAGACAACAAAAGTTGAAGATGTTCTATTTCAAAATGACCTTTTTCAAATACAGACCCATCACAATCAATATACTGCAAAATTGGTAGCCGGATCATTTGGTAAAAGGTCCAACCTTGATATTAAATGGAAAAGAACATTCTCTTTAAATGGGAAAAGTAGATTGAATAATTATATAGGAGTCAAGTATCATGTAAAATATGATGTAGATAGTACTTTAATTGGACTACATAATTTCAAAAATGGATATTGCGGTATATCCAGAATTGAGGATGATAAATGCTGCGTATGTTACCTAACAACAGCTGATGAGCTTTCCAAGGCAGGGAATACTATAGAACAACTTGAAGCAAAAGTTCTATCCCAAAATCAAGTCTTAGGAGATATTTTTACAAAAGCACAGTTTTTATACGATAAGCCTCTCACGATCGCACAAATTAGTTTCGATCAAAAAAAGCAGGTTGAAAATCATGTGCTGATGTTAGGAGATGCTGCAGGCTTAATTACGCCACTTTGTGGTAATGGTATGAGTATGGCCATGCATGCTTCAAGTCTGGTATTCCAGAATATGAAGCTTTTTCTGGATGGTGTGATAAGTCGTGAGCAAATGGAAAAGCAATACATCAAAGACTGGAGGACTCAATTCTCAAAAAGACTCGCAATCGGAAGGTTTGTACAGTCATTTTTTGGGAATCCATTTCTTACAAGGGTTTTCTTATTCGCAATGTCAAAGATGCCTAAGCTCGCCAATTGGCTGATTCGGCAAACCCATGGTGCCCCATTTGACTAAGGCTTTAACATTTTGATAATATTCAGTTGTAAGGGATTATGAGAGTGATCGTCTTAAGGGTTAATCTCAATAAATCACAACAACTGTAATATGAAACATTCCTTTTTACTGTCTCTTTTTGTATTCCTTGTATTTACAGCATTTACCCAAAGTGCAGAAGGTCGGAAAAAACATTACAATCTATCAAACAATCTTGCCATAAGCGGATATGATCCTGTGGCCTACTTCACAATAAAAAAAGCTGTAAAGGGTAAGTCAGCTTATTCAATCACTGAAAAAAATGTAACCTATCATTTTTCTTCAAAAGAGAATATGGAAGCTTTTGTCAAAAATCCTTCCATGTATGAACCTGAATATGGCGGTTGGTGTGCTTATGCCATGGGAGCTACAGGTGAAAAAGTTCCTGTTGATCCCGAAACGTTTAAGATCATCAATAATAAGTTGTATCTCTTTTACAACCGCTTCTTTAATAATACACTGAAGGACTGGAACAAAGATGAAGCCAACCTAAAGTCTAAGGCTGATATAGCCTGGAAAAAATTTATTAACTGATCTTATCAATGCATACCTATAAAATCAAATCAATGAAGACATCTACTATCGTGTTATGGATACTGAGAATTGTTGCTTCGGTCATTATGCTGCAAACCCTTTATTTCAAGTTCTCAGCAGCGGAAGAATCTGTTTTTATTTTTTCAGAAATGGGGATTGAACCATGGGGGCGCATAACAACAGGGGTATTTGAACTGATTGCTTCTATTTTAATACTCTTCAGTCCGACATTGCTGTTTGGAGCCATCATAGGTGTTGGTTTGATGAGTGGCGCCATATTATCTCACGTGACTGTTTTAGGCATTGAAGTAAAAGATGATGGAGGGCAACTTTTTGCGTATGCGCTCATCGTATGGCTCTCCTGTGCGATCATAATCTGGGTAAAAAGAGAGAAGCTGGGTCAAATTTTTAAACAATTGAATTTGAGATAAGATGAAAAGTGTAGGAATGATTCTCTCTTTACTATTGCTTGTTAATATAGCTATGGCTCAGACAGTGCCAACAAAAAAGACAAATCGTTTCATTGATTTGGCATTAACAGCCGGAACCTCACAAGGATCTGTAGCATTTTCTTACGTTCATAATTGGAAGATCGGAAAGAAACAAAAATGGGAAATTGGGGTAGGGGGAAGACTGACAAGTTATTTCGGTACCAAAAAAGAATATGTTACAGCAGGGCCGGCCAGATTAACGAGAAGTCATGCTATTCCATTCTTGATATTTTTTGCTGATCAGAAACCCGAAAATTGGGATACCCTAAATGTTCAGAGACCTTTTACCACAGCATTCAATGCAACAGTCAATATCGGCTATCATTTTAATAAAAAATGGTCAGCCGGCTTTAACATCGATTTGATAGGCGTTACACTTGGAAGAACTACCAATGGTATCCTTACCAGTAATGGTACTACCAGAAATGATTCAAAGGTGAAACCTTCTGCTTTCAATCTTCTTCTGACGGGAGATCATGATCTTGGTAGTTTGAATTCTGAGTTTTTTATCAGCTATAAGTTTTCAGATAATTGGTCTTTACGAGGTGTGTATCAATTCTACTTTTCAGAATATACAACTACCCGTTTGAATCAAGTGGCTTCAGATGGTACTGTCATTAACCGATTCAGAAATAAAGTAAATGCTTTCGGGATGGGCATATCCAGACATTTTTAAAGAAAAAATAGCGTCATGAAAAAACTTATTCATTTCTTATGGGTTATCTTATGGGTTGTTTTGAGTAGTTGCACAAAAAATGCTACATCGTCTGATCAGTTGAATGAGCAAGTGAGTAGTTCTGCAACACCTGTAACACCTGCAATGGCATTTACATCAGCTAATTCATATACAGTTACAGGTAATGTGAGGGTGTATCAGAAAGATGGTAAGTTGGTGTTGGCATTGGAAAATTTTAATAGTTCTAATGGACCTGATTTGCGTGTATACTTATCAAAAGAAATGCAACCGGTGAATTTTATAGAATTAGGGCGATTGAAATCTGTTCAGGGAAATCAATTGTATGATATACCTGGAACTCCTGATTTTGGTAATTATAAGTTCGCAGTCATTCACTGCCAGCAATTCAATCGGGTTTTTGGCTATGCAACCATTAAATGATTATCTAAATATGAGGAGATAACAATATGATGAAAATAGTTTTCGCTGCGGTAATGTTATTGAATACCTCCTTAATCTCTGCACAGCGGTTTTCGCCTATTGATGCGGGATCATCAGTAAATTTTACGATCAAAAACTTGGGTCTTAATGTTACAGGTAAATTCACAGGGTTAAGCGGATCGATCATTTTTGACCCAAATAATCTATCAGAAAGCAAATTCTCAGTATCGGTGAATGCCTCCTCTATTGATACAGACATTAAAGCCCGTGATAATCATTTAAAAAAAGAGGATTATTTTTATGTAGAACGATATCCAAGAATTAGTTTTATATCAAAGACTATAACAAAAGAGGGGGCGGGGCAGTATAAGGTCTCAGGAATACTTGAAATAAAAGGAACCAGTAAAGAGATCGACTTTATATTTACTACAAACTTAATAACAGAAGGATACGTATTTAAAGGTGGGTTTAAGATTAACAGAAGGGATTTTAAAGTTGGCGGAAAAAGCCTGATCTTGTCTGATCAACTATTGGTAAACCTCTCTGTTGTGGCACAAAAAAACTGATAAAAGAAAATTGTATTTATGCAGATTGCCCTTGCTATCAAAAATGTATTTGTACAACTACACGAAACATTAGATAAGCTAAATACCGAACAATATACCCAGCCCAGTAAGTCTTTGTTTAATGCCACCATTGGTCAACATGTAAGACATATTGTAGAGTTATTTCAATGTTTGGAGAATGGTTATGAAAAAGGTATCGTCAACTACGAATTAAGAAAACGGGATAAGAATATTGAAACGGATAAACAATTGGCCATTCAACTCTTACATGAAATCAGTAATCGACTGATTAGAGAGGATAAACTTATTCAACTTGAAATGAGTTACGATGATTTATCCAATGAAACAGTTATTGTCAATAGCAACTATTACCGTGAAGTCGTATATAATCTCGAACATACTGTGCATCACATGGCCTTGATTCGTGTAGGTGTAGCTGAAGTTTCTGACCTTGTTTTACCTGACAGCTTCGGTGTGGCATCTTCTACCATCAAACATCGTGATACATGTGCACAGTAACCTATATACCTGTAGGTGATAAGATATTACTTACTTCCAATCGCGATGAAAAAGGTGTAAGAAAAAAAGCCTCAGCTCCCATTCTTCATACAGTAGAACAAATGAAAATATTGTCTCCTTTGGATGCACAAGCCGGAGGAACATGGATTGGAGCTTCAGAAGTTGGAACTGTGATGGTGTTATTGAATGGTGGTTTCATAAAGCATGAACCGGCTGCAGCTTACCGAAAAAGCAGAGGACTTATTTTTCTCGATATCCTTTCACAGCAAGATGTACTATCGGCCTATAAAAAAATAAATCTTTTGGGCATTGAGCCATTTACATTGATCATTTGGGAAAAAGGACTATTGTTTGAATGCAGATGGAGTGGAGAAGAAAAATACATTCGAGAAGTTGATCCCCGTCAACCACATATATGGTCTTCAGTTACTTTGTATACACAGGAGATCATTCAAAAACGAGAACAATGGTTTTCTGAGTGGTTGAAACAACATCCACAGCCAAGCTCAGAAGATATTTTATCTTTTCATTTATTTGGTGGGAATGATGATCCTGAGAATGGAATTCGCATGAATCGTAACAACGAGATGCTCACTGTAAGTGTTACCAATATTATTGGTGATAAAATATCAGCGAACATGATTTACAAGGATATCATTCATCAAGAGCAATCTCAATTATCAGTTTCATTTGTACAGCAACAGCCTGTTTCTTAACTTTCGGGCATGTCGTTCATCGGGAAGCTAAAGTTTCATCCTTTTTTTATCAAACTTTTGAATTGGGAGTATTGGTCATTCAATGTGTTGTATGCGCCCTTGTATCCTTATTGGTTCTGGTTATGTTTCAAAGCCAGAGCTTTCTTTTATATCAATGCAGCCAATCCGGGTATTCGTAATGGCGGCTTCTTGATGGAGAGTAAAAAAGAGATCTACGATATATTGCCTTTCGGATCTTATCCCACCACCTTATTCTTTGTAGCCGGCACCAAGCCCGAAACAGTGATCGATGCTCTTCAAAAAGAGAGTCTCTCCTTTCCTCTGATCGGTAAACCGGATATTGGTATGAGAGGGATGAGTGTGAAAAAGCTAGAAAACGAAGAAGATGTAAAAGCGTATGTTGGGAATGCAGATTTTGATTTTTTAATCCAGTCTTATATCCCCTTTGAAGAAGAAGTAGGTATATTTTATTATCGCATTCCGGGAGAAGAGAAAGGTAGGATCACAGGTATTGTAGGAAAAGAATTTCTTTCTGTCACCGGTGATGGTATCTCTAATATTGATCAATTATTACAACTAGATCCCAGGTATATTCTTCAACTTCCGGTACTTCGCAAGACCATGCGTGAGGAGTTAAACATTGTTTTGAATAAAGGCGAACAAAGAGTGCTGGTTCCTTATGGCAATCATGCACGTGGTGCTAAATTTATTGATCTGAGTCATTGGGCTGATGAAAAACTCAATGCGGTTATTAATGAATTAGCAAAGCAGATACAAGGATTTTACTATGGCCGAATGGATATACGCTATGAATCTATTGAGTTGTTACGCGAAGGAAAAAATTTCATGATCGTAGAATTGAATGGATCAGGAAGTGAACCCACACATATGTATGATCCTAAACATTCGGTTTTCTATGCTTGGAAGGAAATCTGTCGCCATTGGCGTGTGATGTGTAAGATCAGTATGCTGAATCATGCCAAAGGAGTTCCTTATATGACGCGAGCTGAAGGATTGGCGATGTTAAAAGCCAATAGGGCAATGGTGAAGAAAATATCTTAATAGTTAAAATCAGTCAATCTTTTGACAAGAAATAAATCGATTGCTGTGTCATTGATGCATTAAATTGCGCATCAAAATTTACCAGATGTTACACAGTGCTAAAGCTTTTCTCTTTGATTTGAATGGAACGATGATCGATGATATGCATTATCATAAACAAGTATGGTTTGACGTGCTAACCAAAGACTTAGGTGCAAATCTGACTTGGGATGAAGTGGCTCATCAGATGTATGGGAAAAATACAGAGTTATTGATTCGCATCTTCGGGCCGGATCGCTTTACATCTGAAGAAATGGATCATTTATCTGTGGAAAAAGAAAAAAGATATCAGGCACTTTACCGACCAGAATTGAAAGGCTTGCCCGGTTTGGAAACATTCCTTGAAACTGCAAAACAAAAAGGAATAAAAATGGGTATTGGTTCTGCTGCTATTTTATTCAATATTGATTTCGCGATTGATGGACTTGGTA
>OGVO01000015.1_pt1 | contig 29928 bp, 61 predicted proteins | sample 1575771 | NCBI WGS metagenome assembly OGVO01 (sample SAMN07581527, study PRJEB24739) | freshwater metagenome | place: Singapore | collected 2015-01 | reverse complement strand
GTGTGCTCTTCCGATCTGTTTCCCAGTCACGATAAGGGCTTACTGTAATCGTCTCCAATACATTCACTACAAAGAAAGAACTCAAACCTTATTTTGAACTTGCGAAGAAATATTGTATAATTCCAACTGTTTTGGTTTGTCAGAATGATTGGGGTAGTTTGCACAATGTTCCTGAGGAAACTATGATTGCGATGCGCCAGAGGTTTGAGTTTAATATTGACAGTTTATTTGAGGATTTTTAATGACTAAAGTTACAGTAAAGGGTAAAGGTAACATCAGTGCTACGGTTATTGCTGATAGCATTTCTTTGTCCGGCGATCGTTTGATCACATTCGAACTTGAATACCCTCGGTTTATTCATAGCGAGGTGATGACACACCGAATGTTGAGTAAGAATGCAGCCAGTTCCAGGGCTATTCCTGTTCTGGCGATGATTGAAAACATCAAAGAAAACACGGCCACGCCTGTTTATTGGGGTAAGAACCAATCCGGTATGGTAGCTAAAGAAGAACTCGGCGAGGTTCAAAAGCAAGCATCTCTTGGTATTTGGTTCGCTGCCCGAGATTCTGCAATTTCTCATGCTACGATTCTTCACGCAGAAGGCAACCATAAACAAGTAGTCAATCGTGCTCTTGAACCTTACATGATGATGAAGACAGTCATGACAGGAACGGAATGGGCTAATCTTATTTGGTTGCGAGATCATCCGGATGCTCAACCAGAGTTCAAAGAACTGGCTGGCTGTATTGTTGGATGCATTCGTGAATCTCGTCCGAAACTTCTTGTTCCTGGTGTTTGGCATCTTCCTTATGTTAATACAAGCGTTGATGCTGATGGAAAACAAGTATTCTTCGATACTTCTGGAGAAGAAATTAGCCTACAGGAAGCCAAGATGATTTCTGCTTCTTGTTGCGCTCAAGTTTCTTATCGTAAGAATGATGACACTCTTGAGAAAGCATGTAAAGTTTACGATATGTTGAATCTGGATCAAGACGATGTTCCGAAACATGCAAGCCCAGTTGAGCATCAAGCAACTCCAATGGAAAAACCTACGGTGACTAGCTTATTCGGTTGGGAACAAGGAGTTACTCATGTTGATCGTGCAGGGTATGCTTGGAGTGGTAACTTAAAAGGATGGATTCAATATCGTAAGTTGATTCCTGGCGAGGCACGCTGGTGAGAGATAAACTCATCAAAGAGATCTATCGGTTAGAAGAACAAACGGGTCTTTACGAGCCGATAGATCTCAAAACAAAATCTAACGAAGATCTGCTGCGTTATTACGGCGAACTTTGTGTTGAATTATATTTGTTGAAAGAGGCTGAGAATGACGCAAGAGAATGTTAGTTTGGTCGATGCGGTGGTCGAGATCGCCATGGAAATGGAAATCACTGATCCTACGGATTTCGGTTATCTCCAGATCAGTGAAGAAACTGCATATAGAATGCTTGCTAATCACTTGGTTGAACAAGCCCTGTTGACACCAAAGGGTGATGCTCGCGAGCTGGCTCTAACGGCTACTGCTACTCATTTGTTGGTTGAAAACTTTGTTCTGCACCAGAAACTTCTACGCATCCAGGCTGGTACATAACGTAAGTCGTTGATTTAATTGAGCCATAACGGATCCAATTTACGCAAACTCCCTCTCAGGAGGCTTTCCTTACAAGATGGTAAAGTGCGTAAATTGGATCCGTTTACTTTTATTCAGCATTGACGTATAATTGACCTATGACGAAATATCTGCTGATTACCGAAGGCAAAAAGCCTATGATGTTTTCTGTTTTTGAATGCGCGAATCTGTATAAGACAATATACGGCGGTTGCATTTCTGCTCTGTGTGACGGTGAGTTCAAGAAAGTTTGATATGGCAAGCAAGATTTCTGGTAAAATTAAGGTATCGCTTCTTGGCGGACCTTACGCTGGTTATAACATTTACGTCAGCGTGGGTATCCCAACCACTCTAAAGTTTTCAGCCAAAGGGTTTATCGGGCAATACGAAACAAGCCGACCTGGGTATTATTCTTGGAAAGGGTCGAATATCGGCACGATAAATGAACCAAATCCGAATATAGTTCTTAGCTCGACCGATTGAGAAAATAAATGGAACACGCATACACGATTGATATTGATCGGATTATTTCCGACAAACGGACGATTTCTTGTCTTCGAAATCTGTTCTCGCAACTAAAAGAACATGGTTACGTGACGCCGAAAACTTTCTTCAACGATCTTTCTGATATTGACTTACAGACCCTAGTTGAATTGTCTGATCTTACAGTAGATCCGAAAGTTTCCGATGAGAAGGCTATGGAGGCATATATGCAGCTTTCTACCTGCACGATTGGTCTTCTTATCGGCGAGGGTTCTGAAATTAACGAACAGTTGTTGCAAGATTCTTTTTCTCGATTGATCACGATGATTGCATGCGAATCCCTTGCGAGAAAAGGATTGGTTACTGTGTTTCGTGAAAATTGGGAAATGACAGGTGACGACGAAAAACCTTGGGTTATCAAATGAACGAACGAATTAACGAACTCATTAAACAGTCTTATGTGACTGTCCGATCCCAGAACGATAGGGATGTTACTTACTTCAGCCAAGAAAAGTTCGCCGAGTTGATTGTGGCAGAATGTGTGGGTGTTGTGGAAGATGCCGTAAATCATCGTGAACCTGCTTCTACCTATGTTGGTAAGATTCGAGAACATTTCGGAGTTGAATGATGAGAAAATTCAGTGAAGTTCTGGAAGAGTATTTGGATGAGCGCGATCGTCAGAATAGTGATTATTATGACAATCGGCGAATTGGCGCCGGGATGGAAGGTCGCTGGCTTATGCAAGACCTAGCAAAAGAAATGGATGAACTGGTTCATGGAGTTGAAGAATGAAATATACATTACACATTCGCCGGGGTAGACTTGTTAATGACGACCCACAGAAAAGGTGTTACAATGGTTGCTACTATAAATCGCATATTGAATGGTCACCATGGGAACTTTGGAGTCGAGACTATTCATTCGACACCAAAGAAAAGGCGGAACAGACAGCAAGTCTGTTCCGCAGAGAAGATCAGCAAATCAAAGTAGTGGAAATTTAATGAACAGCATTTACCTACACCGAGACGATCTAGAAACTATGCTTCAATTCATCGAAGCATTCGAACATTCCAATGTTGAAATTGTTGCAGATTCTTCTAGCGGTATCGGAACTACCATTACCGCTAGGTTGCATGGAGTCAATGTTAATGGTATGACCGTTACAATAGAGAAAGATATTGTTGATGAATCGAGTTGGTGATGAAAGTTCTAATTCAAGATAATCTAAGCGCGTTTCTTGACTGTACAGATGATTCTTGCAGTGCTGAATACAAAGAATACATCGAGAAATTGATGAATGATTTCTCTGTCTATCATTCTTTTGAGCACGTAGAAGAAGGTTATAATCTAACAATACCTGCTCAGAAGATAGTAATCCCTGAATGGGAAATGAACCAGTTGTTTCATGATGTTTTGTGTTATTTCAAATATGTTATAGAATATGCTTCTCTTGGTGGAGAAGGTTGTGATTTTTCTATTGATTTGTATAGCGCAAAATGAAACTCCGTAAACAACGAAAACAATTCTGGTGGACCTGGGCTGGTAGTAATATAGTCGAATATCCTATTGCTTTTGGTGTGTTATTAAGGCAATACACGTTCACATGGAAAGTTTCAAGAATAAAACATCAGCTGAAGGATTGATATGACTAATGTATACGATTTTAATAGATTGAGAGAAGAAGTAGAAGAACTCCGTCGCAGGGTTCAATTCCTTGAATCGGTAAATCGCTCCACCCAGTATCCAAACGGACCATACATCAATACGCCATTGCAAATAAAATGTCCTGGATGCGGTGTTCACGACTTGTCTAGAACTTGCAGCAACGCTGCTTGTCCTCTTTTACCCAAGGTGACTTGCTGACAGTTTACTTTTATTCAACCTTGCGGTATAATTGAGGTATAGGTTGAAACAAAGGATACATGATGAAAGTATTTGTGGTATTGGAAGAAGATCGTGGTTGCGGTGTATCTGTAGCAGGTGTATTCGCTTCGCTTGCTGCTGCCCAAGCATATCTGGTAGGACCAAACGGATCCAACTGCTTCTTGTATTCAAAAGAAGGCGAAGAAGTTCAAGAGTAAGGATTGATATTATGCGTAAACTAGCTACTATTCGAAAGATCGACGCTATCAAGCCAATCGAAGGCGCTGATGCAATTGAACTGGCTGTCCTTGGTGGGTGGCAAACTGTAATCAAGAAAGGCGAATACCAAGTAGGAGACCTGGCTGTTTACCTGGAAATTGACAGCTGGGTTCCTACAGAATTGGCTCCATTCCTGAGCAAAGGGAAAGAACCACGTGAATTCAATGGCGTGAAGGGCGAACGTCTTCGTACCATGAAGTTGCGTGGTGCTCTGAGTCAGGGACTATTGCTTAAAGGCATTATTTGCCCAACAGGTCTGATGGTCAAACAGCACGACTCTGTTATGCAACACATCTTCCAAGAAGGTGACGATGTAACTGAATTTCTAGGCATCCAGAAATGGGAACGTCCTGTTCCTGCTCAGCTGGCAGGGCAAGTACGAGGCAACTTCCCCACTCTGATTCCAAAGACAGACCAAGAACGTGCTCAGAACCTAGTGAAAGAAATCATTGCAGCGAATGAAGCGGGTACCAAGTTCGAAATTACGGAGAAGCTGGAAGGTTCTTCCATGACCTGCTACCTGATTGATGGTGAGTTTGGTGTTTGCTCTCGTAATCTTGATCTTAAGCGTGACGAGAACAACAGCTTCTGGGCTACTGCTATCGCTGAAGATATCGAAGCCAAGATGCGTGCTGTTTCTGAATCTGCAGTCAACTGGAATTTCGCTATCCAAGGTGAACTGATTGGTCCAGGCATCCAAGGTAACATCTATGGTATGACCACATGCGAGTTCCGTGTATTTGACGTTTACGACATTACTGATGGTGAATACCTTTTCCCGTTCAATCGTCGTAATCTGATTGAACGCATGGGTCTTAAGCATGTTCCTATCATCGCTCACGATGCAAGTTTGTACGATACCCTTGGGATCACTGACATTCCTGGTCTGTTGAAGTTCGCTGAAGGTAAGAGCGCTCTATTCGACACTCAGCGCGAAGGCGTCGTCTTCAAAGAAGTGAACGGTGGGATGACCTTCAAGACAATTTCTAATGCTTACCTCATAAAATCTGGTGATTGATATGAAGCTAAGTGAGTTGAAACGAATCGTCGATTTGAATTCCGAGAACCGTCTTGAGCATGAAGACCCGGAAGTAACGATCCTCATTGAACTTCCATATACCACTGTTGGTTGCAGACCAATGGTGAAGGTCAAAGGCGTATATAATGGTTTCGATTGGGAACAAGGTAGGTTCTATTTTGTTCCAGAAGAACCTCTTACTCCAAAGGATCGTGATTTTGCCACAAAGATGAAAGATTGGCAAGATAAAGTTGGGTGGGTTGAATATGAAAATCGTGGTCTAAAAGCCGAGAACAAACGACTTAAGAAACTTCTAAAGGTAGAAGAATGAAACCTCATATCCATGGCAAAATCCATGCCAAGAAGTATGGTGGTAAACCGGAAGACTACGCCGACATTGACGACTTTATTGATAGCTCGAAAGCAGCAGTGCCAGATGTCCGACATCGAGCTATCCTACATTCTGCATTTGGGTGCTTTATTGTCGAGCAAGTCTTTGGGCGAACCAGAGTTAATTCAGATGGGAAAGAATACAGCCCAAGAGACGTAGCCGAAGATCACATACAACAAGATCTAGGATTTATTCCCACGATGGAAAAATACCTGGACTGCATGACAATTGAACCTTGGATGAGTGGAACACTCAAGAAAACCAAACACATTAAACTCGTAGACTAAGGAAACTGAAATGAACTATACAGAAATGCTTGATGAAATGAATGCAGAAATGAAGGCTCTGCGTGATACCTACAAAGAGAAATCTCAAGGTCTCATGAAGAAAGTCTTTGCGGAATTCTTCGAAAAGAACCCAGAGGTTCATGCTGTTGGTTGGCGCCAATACACTCCGTACTTCAATGATGGTGATCCTTGCGTATTTCGTTGCAATGCAGCCTATGCATGGGCGACCAATACCAAAGATACCGGCAACGTTAACTACGGTGAATACGAAGGGGACGAGGAAAATGTCTGGGTTTCGGATGCAGATTATGGTAACTTCAATTCAGAATTGATCCCAGATCATGTAGAAAAGGCATTGGATGAACTACGTATTTTCTTGAGTAAGGTTTCTGATGACGTTTATCTTAGTATGTTTGAAGACCATGTAAAGGTTACGGTAACTCGCGATGGTTTTGATGTAGAAGAATACGATCACGATTAACCGTTTACTTTTATTCAAGTTTCGAGTATAATTGAGGTATGAAAGGTTCTGAAATGACTTCTCCTCAATTCGCTCGAAGCTTGACCGTTGAGCAAATCCTCGCTGATCGTAATCACGGTCACATCACTGTTCGCTATAAAGTCCATGGTTATTGGTCTAGCGATTCGATCAACCTCTATATCCGTCGCGGTTGGACAGGCGATCATTCCTGGGAGTTCAGTATTTCTCACTCCTCGGGTGGTCGAGACGACAAAGAAATCAAAGAAGATTACGAAGCAGTCAAGAACTTTTCTGCTGCTTTGTTGGATGCTTCTGAGCTCGCGAAATACCTGCAAGTGAATTCTGAAATGCTTGAAGTTGCGTATCAGAATTACGTTGAAGATATGCGCAAGCAAGATCAAGAACAGGAATTACTTCGCCAGAAAGCTATTGACGAAGATCCTGCGATGGGAATGACTGAAGCTGAGGTCGAGGTTGATAACCTTGCAATACGTGCTCGTGCCTCTGGTTTTTCTAAAATGAAAGTCAAGATTCGCGGTAGCGATGTATGGATTCCGATCAGTGCCCAATGCAGGGAGCGTATTTCTTTCTCTTGCGTGAACCGTTTCGGAACTGCAGTTCGTATGAACAAGAAGCAACTTATCGAAATGGTGGCTGGTCTGTCCAAACAAATTGATTACGTATAATATGTCTATTCTGAAAATCATCGAACAACTCCGAGACACTGGTTCTACTCTGCAGAAACAGGCTATTCTTGAATCTCATCGGCGTAATGACCTTCTTAGGATGGTGTTTACTATGACGGAGAATCCGATGTACAATTACTACATTAGGATCGATCCTTCTCTGGTGAAGAAATCCTCTGACGAAAAACAAGTTCCTTTGTCGGACACCATTCTGTATGATGTTGTTGAGACTTTGCATAACCGTCGATTGACGGGTAACGCAGCAAAAGAATACATCTACGATATGCTTTCAATCCTATCTGAGGATGACGCAAAGGTTCTTACAATGATTATCAATCGAGATCTCGATTGTAAGACCGGGACAGCCATCATCAACAAGGTTTGGGCTGGTGCAATTCCAGAAATGCCATGCATGCTGGCGTCCAAGATGGATGAGAAGGCAGCAAAAACCATCGTAGAGAAGAATAATGGTTACATAGTGCAACTAAAATGCGACGGTGGACGCGCAATGGCAGTTGTTAACAATAAAGGCGGAGTTGAGTTTCTTTCTCGTAACGGTAAGCCATTGAACATGCATGGATTGTTCGACTCTCTACTGGAACAGTTTCCTGGTTATGTGTTCGACGGCGAACTGCTGGTTCGGACTGAAGATGGCGTCGCAGATCGAAAAACTGGTAATGGGTATTTTACCAAGGCTGTCCGTGGAACCATCACTGCAAAAGAAGCCATCAAGTTCCATTACGTCGTATGGGATATGATTCCAATAGAAGATTTCTTTGCAGGAAAATGTGATACTACATACAAAAATCGCCTAAGCAATCTAATCGATGCATCAGCGAAATTTAATCCTGCGCGCATTTCCATTGTTCCTGGAAAGGTCATCAGTTCTCTGGAAGAGGCGAATATCTTTTATACCGAGATGCTTGCTAAAGGCGAAGAAGGCGCTATTCTGAAATTCATGAATTCTCCTTGGGAAGATAAGCGTTCCAAGTTCATGATCAAACTGAAGGAAGAAAAAGACATTGATGCAGAAGTGATCGGAACTGTCCCTCACTCAAAGAAACCAGAATGGATTGGTGCACTGCGCTGCCGAACTCGTGATGGTAAGGTTGAATTTGAGGTAGGTAGCGGTTTTACAGAAGATGATCGTCAGAAACCGGCATCATTTTATTTTGGGAAGATCGTTCAATGCAAGTATAATATGTTGATTCAGGCGAAGAATCGTGATACGTATTCTTTGTTCCTTCCTGTTTTCCAATGCGTTCGTTTTGATAAAACTGAGGCAAACAGCCTCGAGGAGCTTAAATGATGACACCGAATGATTTTGCGAACCAACTCGGTTCTGGAATTTATCATATTGAATTTAATAAATTGGATGGAACTCTGCGTAAGATGCGCGCTACTCGAATGGTAGCATACATTCCTGCTGATAAATCTCCGAAAAACTCCAGCGAGATCGTTCCTGGTCAACGCAGCGTTGCTGTCTTTGATTTGGATTTGCAAGAGTGGCGTAGCGTTGTTGTGGATAATATTGTTAAGATGGAAGGTGTTAACTAATGGATATCAAGAACCTAGATGAAGCAGGTAAGAAGGCTCTCCGCGATTTCTGTGGTGAGATGAGTGCAAGCATGACCCGTGCTGAGGGCGAGCGAGACTTTCAAAAAGAAGCAGTAAAAGAATTTGCTGATAAATGGGAGATTGATAAGAAAATCTTGCGTAAGATCGCTCGTGTTTATCACAAGCAGAACTTCTACACTGTTTCTGGCGAACAGCACATGATGGAAGAAGTGTATCGTCAAACCTTTGAGGTTGATAATGACTAACAAAGAGGGTAAGACCATATGGATGAATCATGGAGATTCTCCTCTGGTTGAACGATATCAAGAAGAATTGATACGACCTAGAAAGTGCGACAAATGCGGTGAGGAAATTTTTGTATTGTTTCCCTCTGGCACTTTCTATGTAACCCACGGAGTTATGAAAAGTACTGGTGAATTAGTTTGTCCAGGTCAGGTAATTGAATATAAGGAAAATAATGAGTAATCCAATCGGTGATGTTAATAAGTTTATGGTCGCAGCAGGTCAAACTGTATTTGGCGACAATACAGAACAGGCGATTCTGTATCGTAAGTTGATCGAGGAAGAATATCGAGAATTGATGAAAGCATTCGCTGAGGGCGACGACACTGAGATTCTTGATGCGTGTTTTGATCTACCATGGGTTTGTTTTGCGTATGCAATGAGTCGTGGTTGGGATATGCATTCTGCTTGGGTAGAAGGAGCGCGTTCTAATCTCGATAAAATCGATCCTACCACTGGTTCTGTTATTCGCCGAGATGACGGAAAGATTCTCAAACCAGAAGGTTGGTTGCCTCCAAACTTTTCTCAGTTTGTGAAGAAATGACAGAGATTCTAATTTTAACAGGGTTATTTCTTATTGGATTCTTTCTCGGTTGGAAGTCATGTGACCTGTTTTATAGGCACCTAAAATAACCCCTGCGCCCGCAGGGGTTTTTACTTTTATTCGCAAAAAAGGTATAATAATTCTATGAAAGTTAAATTGTATACCGTTTTGGTTTTTGACAAGGTCGCCGATGACTGGATTAGACACGAAAAATGTCCATTCACATGGGTACAAAAGCTGATCGATCAGTATGTCGATTTTAACAAAAGCCTTGATAAACCAAGGTTCGTGAATATCAAGTTTTATTGACATGAAACCTACCAGAAATAATACTATTCCAAGAGTGTTCCGTAAGGTTCACCCAGATCCATACACCAATACTATTTTCGGTCAGCAGGAACTGAAGAAATTTGTGTGCAAGTCTTGTAAAGGGACGTTCTTTTATTCTGATGCCTACCTTGAATCTTCTAGCAAGAAGAAATATGAAGGTCAAATTCGAATGTTTTGTGTCACATGTTGGGACAAGACCAAAGGCAAAATAAGTCGCCCGAAGGACCATGGTAATAGTATTCTGGAGTTCGAATGAGTTTTAATCCACCCGATCTGAAGTACGAGATCAAAGACACTCTGTTTTGCGTCGGTGTCAAATACGAATATCAGAGAATCAATACAGATAAAGGGCACGTCTGGTCATTCTACTTACCAGAAACCAAGACAGATTTGGATGTATATGGACCGAAGTTCATAAGATTTAACAAGAAAGTTTACCGCAGCATGTATGACGTTAAGAGGGCAGTGATTGAAAAATACCAAGACAAGATCTGAGTTTACTTTTATTCAATCTTCAGGTATAATCACATTATTGAATCTTAAGGAGATTGCCTAATGGCTACCACTGCTAAGCGTAATGCTACTGTTGACCGTTTGTTGAAGAAGTCCGGCGAGCCGACAATCGATGCCCTCGATTACGTTGCTTCGCTCACGCGTGCTCTTAACTGGTACAACGCAGAAGCAGACAACAAAACAAAGAAGCGTTGGTTCCAAGAACACTTTGGAAAGAACGCACGTGGGGTATCAGAAGTTCATGAGCGAGAGTTCCGTTCAGTTGGAACCCTGTGTCGTCTCGTTGACAACAAACAATACCTTGACCAGAAAGAACTTGACTTCATTCAAGTTGAGTTCGAACGTATCAAGCAACTGGCTAATAAACCGAAAAAAGTAGTAGAACCCAAAGAAGAAGATCAAATCGTAAAGGCTCCTACTATTCAAGATCGCCTGGATGAACAGGCATCTGATCTGGTCGGTCGGTTCAATGAAATGATCGACGAGTTTACCTTTGATCGCAAGAAGATTCCAGATGTTGTTGCTCTGATGAAACAACATCCGACTGCTCCTGTTGCGAAGAAAGCCAAAGCTAAAATTCAAAAAATCATTGAAGAACTACAAGAAGCTGTGGCTGGTAAAGACAAGCAACTGACCGAAGGATATTCGAATTTCACAAAGCCTGAGCTGAAGAAACTTTTGGCTGCGTATGAAGCGTTCGATCAAGCGTTGGAACAGACCAAGAAAGTTGTTGTTCGTAAACGTGCGGTCAAACCAGTCTCAGCTGCGAAACTTGTTTCTCGCATGTCGTTCGTTCAATCTGACCCAACCCTTGGATTGAATTCCATTAACCCGATTACCATTGTTGGTGCGTCTGAATTGTGGATTTACAATATCAAGACCAAGAAAATGCAATCGTATGTTGCAATGGATGGTCTGACGTTGACAGTCAAGGGTAAATCGATCATGAACTTTGATCCCAAGAAATCAGAACAGAAAACTGTGCGGAAACCAGAAACAGTTAAAGAGCTGACAGGAAAACCTAAGCGTGCGTACTCTACCTTCATGAAAGGATTGACTACTAAACCAGCAGAATCGAATGGTCGTGTAAGTGCTGATTGCGTTTTGATGGCAGCGTTCAAATAAGGAATATTATGATTTTGATTGATTACTCTCAGCTGGTTGTTGCTTGCTGCCTTGCTTTCCCGGAAGATGTGAAGAAAGGGAAAGACACGAATAAAATGATGAGTATTATTCGCCATACTACCCTATCAACCCTTCTCTCGTATAAAGAGAAGTATGGCAAAACGTATGGTCAACTGGTTCTCTGCGCCGATGGTCGAAACAACTGGCGCAAAGAAGTATTTCCGCTTTACAAGCATCATCGAAAAGGCGCACGAGAAGAATCATCTACTGATTGGAAGACTATCTTTGATTTTGCACGTGAGTTTCTCGGCGAACTAAAGGCAGTGTTCCCGTATCGAGTGGTTCAAGTTGATCGTGCTGAAGGTGATGACGTTATCGCTGTTCTAACGAAATATGCTTCTGAGTATATGGTAGAGACTAACGGTTTGGTTGAAGAACCACCGAAGACTTTGATTATCTCAAGCGACGGTGATTACAAACAACTTCATGTAATCAAGAACGTTCGTCAATGGAACCCGATCATGAAAAAGATGGTCGATGCTCCGGCGAAGGAATTCTTGTTCGAGAAGATTCTGACTGGTGATAAAGGCGATGGCGTTCCTAACGTTCTGTCCGAAGATGATTTTTTGGTCAATGGCGAAGGTCGCGCTAAATCAATTACCGAGAAAGTAAAACAACGATTCCGTGATGGTACCATCACTGACGTAGAACAGCGAAACTTTCAACGAAACAAAATGCTGATCGATTTCAACTGCATTCCAACTGAAGTTCAAACTGAAATTGTAAATACCTTTTTGGAATCCACCCCAGTAAAAGATCTCAATGCCGTCATGAACTATTTGATGGCAAATAAGATGCGGGTTCTTTTGAACGATCTACAGAAATTTAAATCATGAGCAAATACATTAGCGAAATCCTATCGGCTGCCGACAAAGATATCAATACCATCAAGCAACACATCGGCAATAATTACTTGCGTAAGTTGATGGAGTGTGCGTATATTGCAGATAAGAAAATGATCCTTCCTGAAGGAGATCCGCCTTATACCCCGTCGACTCTACATGAATCTCAAGTGTCAGGCGCTTTCTGGCAAGTTGCGAAGAAGCTAGATGTATTTCTGCGAGCAGACGTCAAACCCTTTATGCGAGAGAAATCGTTTATCGGAGCACTTGAATCTGTTTCCGCATCAGATGCAAAGATTCTTCTTGCAGTCAAGGACCAGGCTCTTTATAAAATTTACCCAAACCTAACCTATCAGAATCTAGTAAACGTAGGGTATTTTCAAGGATGAATGAACGCCATGCTGAGATGTATATGAAGATGGCAGAAACTGCTGCCGAAACTTCATATGCAAAGAAACTCAAGGTAGGTGCTATCGCTGTTAAGGATCATCGTATCCTTAGTGTCGGTTACAATGGAACGCCTCCTGGTATGGACAATAATTGTGAAGTAGAACATTCGGATTGGGTAGGCCATGAGTCTCTGGTCACCAAACGAGAAGTTATTCATGCCGAAATGAACCTTGTGTTTAAGATGGCGCGAGATGGACAATCAGGTAAGGGAGCAGATTTGTTTATTACGCATAGCCCCTGTTTCGAGTGTTCCAAAGCTATTCTTAGTGTTGGATTCTCAAGAGTCTGGTTCAGAAACCATTATCGCGATAATTCCGGCGTTACTTTGTTAGAAAATAATAATATTGAAGTGAAGAAGATATGAGGGTTGCTCTGGCATCAGATTTACATCTTGAACAAAACCAGTTAGATTGTCCGAGTGAAAACACAGGCAATGCTGATCTGCTAATTTTAGCAGGAGACATTTGCGACCTGTCGATGATTCGTTATGATATACATGGTTTAATCGAGAAATCAGTTTCTGTCGGAAGAACTATTGATTGGTTCATGAATATCTCTGATGAATTCGAGCAAATTATTTGGGTATTCGGAAACCATGAGTATTACGACGGTGATCTTGCTACAGCAAGAAATGAATACCAGAAGTTCTTGGAATACCATGGAATAAAGAACATTCGTATTCTTGAGGATGAATCTGTTGTAATCGGAAATACTGAAATTGTAGGTTCCACTTTATGGACTGACTTTAAGAAAAGAGATCCGCAAGTGATGTGGGATTGTCAGAGAGGAATGTCTGATTACCGGTATATCAAAATAAACGGAAGAAAGTTAACTGCCGAAGATATCGCCGATAAACACGATGCATCAGTTCAATACATAAAAAACAAAGTAACTTCTTCTGATAAAGATCTTATTATTGTAACGCATCATCAACCGACTTGGTTTAAGGCAAAGTTAGAACATGGTCTTGGAACCATTAACCATGCGTATTATTCCGAATTGTGTGATGTTATTATGGATAATACTGATAAAATCTCACACTGGTTATCAGGGCATACTCACAGTAATAGGGATGATTATCTTGAGAAAACAAGATTGGTAACGAATTGCAGAGGATATTATGGATACGAAACCATGGCGTATGACTTCAAATTTACCTACTTCGACGTCTGAATTGCTGAAGAATCTTCGGCTAGCAGATAATGGTAAATGGATAAGGATCGCCGAAAAAATTGAAATTCTTTGGGGGACTAAAGAATGTCATCATTATCTGAAAAGTTTGATGTTTAATGATCGTCCGACACCACGACAAGGGTTTCCAGCTGCTATAAGCGATTTTATATTCTTAATCGCAGAGGAACACAAACAATTTTACGAACCTCCCGGTGATATTTGGTCAGAGTCCCTTCTAAGATAACCCTGCTGCCCGCAGGGTTTTTTTACTTTTATTCAAAATTCAGGTATAATTGACTTATGAATTCTGAACGACTGTCGAACCTGACTGAAGCTGTGGAAAACCTGATCAAACATTTCGGGTATCCTACTGTTATCAATAAAATTGTTGATGAGATGGGTACCCATTTCATGATGAAAACCACTGAGATGCACAATCTCGACCGTATGCTTAACTCGCTGGTCGAACGTGGTTTCAAACGATTGCAATCTGATATTGCTGAATCCTACATCAAAGAAGTTGAAATGACAGGAGTAGTTGTCATTACCCGTCGAAATGATAAACCGTATGACCTTAGCGTCGGAGTCTGTGTATGAATAAGCAAACTCGTGAGATAATGAATATCACTCTTGAAGAGTGCGCAGAAGTAACCCAAGCTATCTCGAAGGTGTTTAGGTTCGGTTTCAATAGTTGTCATCCTGACACACCTGATGTGACAAACAAGATGCATCTTGAGGAAGAAGTCGGTGATCTTCTCTGTATGATCGATCTGCTCCAAGAATACCGTATTCTTGACGAAGAGCTTATCACAAAAGCATTTTATGCAAAACGCGAGAAACTAAAGAAATGGTCTCCGGATGCTCTTTCTATCGATGATGTTTTAAAATCTGGAAAATAACAATGTATATTGATCTTATTGAAGACGATAATGGCGATCAGATTCTTCCCTTGCCAGACGAAATTTGCAAATCGCTGAACATCGGTCCAGGAACTGAAATGGAATTCTTCCCACAAGAAGATGGGTCTATTGTTATGAAACGAAAAAATGAATTAAACACCTATGCCGTAGAAACTATCTCTGTATTCCGGCACGTTTACTTTGTCAAAGCAGAGAACGAAGAACATGCTGCGGATGAAGTAGTCTGTAATGGCGTTAACCTCAAATATTTCCAGAAACATATTTCGGAAGATGTTGTTAGGTCTTACAAAGTAAGCAATGCCGATATGGTTCAGTTGATTCGTGAGACAGAACACCCAGAAATGACTCTGGAAAAACTGGAAACAGGTAAGTGGTTGCAGAATTGCGTCAATGTAATTGATTACACCAAGTGAATATCTTCGCTCTTGATAAAGATCCTCAACTGACAGCTCAATATCATCTTGACAAGCATGTCATTAAGATGATGTAACATCTAAATACATGATATGAAAGGCAGTATCATGTACATTATCTACAAATTAACGAATATTATAAACAATAAAGTTTATATTGGTATGACCTCGAAGACTCTGTTAGAAAGATTTTATGGGCACATCAAATCGTCAAATAACCCCAAATTTCGAATTCATAAAGCCATACATAAACACGGAGCAGAAAACTTTATAGTTGAAGAATTAGAGAGAACTCCCACGCAAGAAGAAGCTAATAAAAGAGAAATCTTCTGGATATCATTCTTCAATTCAACAGACTATTTGTTCGGTTATAATATGTCAAAAGGCGGTCAAGGGTCTTCCATAAAAACCAGCGAAGAAAAAAGAAACAAAATAAAACAGAAAGTTCAAGAACACAGGGACTCCCTAAGCCCGGAACAAAAGAAAGAAATGACAAAAGCCGCCAACGAAAAAAAGAAGGGACGCGTCGAAAGCGAAGAAAGTAAAGAAAGAAAATCTCAAGCACAAAAAAACAGATGGAATTCCATGTCAGAAGAACAACGCAAAGAACATGGAAAGAAATGTGCAGATAATAGATCAAGGGAAGATAAACTTAATGATGTAAAACGCTTAAAAGAATGTTACAACCCAGCAAAACAAAAAGGATTCAAACACAAAATAGTTGAATGTCCTCATTGCAAGAAAACAGGCGGTTCGAATGCCATGAAAAAATATCATTTTGATAATTGTAAATCGAAACAATGAACATTTTTGCCCTTGATCATGATCCAAAACAATGCGCCGAATGGCATGTCAACAAACATGTAATAAAACAAATTCTTGAATATAGTCAATTACTTTCAACAGCACACCGAATTCTAGATGGAACTCCTCGAAATGAATTATCGCAAGCAGGTCGCCGTATTACTAGGTGGGAGTTACCCGACAGTAGAGAGTCAGAGCTCTACAAAGCAACGCACATCAATCACCCAAGCGCAGTCTGGGCACGTGAATCTGCAAGCAACTACGAATGGCTCCAAAATCTGTTATCTCTGCTCTGCGCCGAGTATACATATCGATACGGAAAAGTCCACAAATGCCAATCTTCTGGTCTCGTAGACGCACTTAAAACTTTACCAAATAACATCAAAGACAAAGGTCTAACACCAGTTTTATGTGCTATGCCTGACGAGTACAAAGTACCGGGAGATCATGTAGAATCATATAGGAACTATTACCGTTATGGAAAAGGTCGTATGTTGTCATGGACTGGTAAAATCGCAGGGCGATCAACTCCGGAGTGGTTATGAGTTTAACATTTCGAAATAGAACAAAGGGTTCCGGATCTTGGATTAACTATTCTGCGTCCAAGAAAGGCGGAGCTAGAGCTTCAGTATCGACCAAACTTTCCAAGAACGTCACTGCTAATCTTAGTAAGGATGGCGTCAAGGCAACAGTCAACTTGGGTAATGGATTCAGGTATACTTGGAAGCCGACTCTACCAAAATCGGAACACTCTAATATCAGCGAGTTCTTTGAAGTAGAAGACTCTTATGATGTAGACAAACCTTCTCTTAACATCTTCGCTAAGATAGGTATATTCATTCTTTTATTCTTAGCGACTATAGCGATTCTAGTTGTCATTCTGTTAATAAAAACCGGCAAGATCGGTTTCTAAGGGTTCTTCGGAACCCTTTTTTATTGGGGTAAATACTTTTATTGAAAGGAGATTTGTTCATGCCACTCTACGATAGAAAATGTAATGCGTGTGATGCGCTGTTTGAGGTCAACTGCAAAATCGCAGAAAAAGATAATCCCCATGAATGTCCAGAATGCGGTTCTACTGACGGAGTATGGATGGTGTCACAACTACACGCCATTCCGCCTGACAGACTTGGGAGGGGTAAAGATGGAGGGTTTAAAGAAGTTCTAAACAAAATTCATAATTCTATGCCGGGTTCCACTCTTCGAGACAGGAATACGTTTTAACTAATAGGAGATGCCTGATGGCAGTAGGTAAAAAGACTTCCGCAGCAAGGAAACTAGAACTGGTAGAAACCGATGATCACAAACATCAACATCAGCCAGTGACCAGCAATGGTTTAAGAATCAAACTAGACCACCTAAAAACTTTCGAGCCGCTGACGGAGAATCAGAGCCTGTTCTTTGACATGTACAAAGGCGGCGGATACTTCATCGGTTTGTTTGGTTCGCCAGGTGTTGGTAAAACCTTCCTTGCAATGTACAAAGCTATCGAGGAAGTTCTGTCGAAAGACAATCCGTTTAAACAAGTTGTAGTGGTTCGTTCTCTTGTAAATACACGTGATGCAGGTTTCTTACCTGGATCTCTTGAGGATAAACAAGAAATTTACGAACTACCATACAAAGAAATCTGTCAGACTTTATTCGGTCGACCAGATGCATGGGATCGCCTAAAGGAACAAGGACATGCCAGGTTTATATCTACTACTGCCATACGTGGTATTTCTATCGATGACTCAATTCTTGTGGTGGATGAATGCCAAAACATGAATTGGTCAGAAGTGAATACAGTTATGTCTCGAGTTGGTCATCGTTCTAAAATCATCTTCGCAGGTGATTATAAACAAACTGACTTAAATAAAAACAACAAAGACACTACTGCGTTCCACGATTTCCGAAGAGTCGCGACTAATATGCGCGCATTCCAGGAAATCTATTTCACACCTGACGATATTTGTAGGAGCAGCCTAGTTAAAGACTGGATTATATCTTGCGAATCTAACGGGTTTTGAGTTGGTCAAGGATTGGATTTTACTAAATAACATAGGAGGAAATATGTACCACTATGTTTACAAAGTAAAATCCAATTCCGGCAAATATTACGTCGGGAGACACTCGACGAAAAACTTAAATGACGGGTACCTCGGATCAGGTAAATGGGTTAAATCATTACCTGATAAGAAAGAATTGACGAAAGAAATATTGGAATTCTGTCAATCATTCGACGAACTTCTTGAGCGCGAACGATATTACATTAGCGAGAATATAGGCAAACAGGATTGTATGAATTTCAACAACAATCCAATAGGATTTCCGAGTGGCGAATTAAACATCGCACATGATGCTAATGAAAAAGAAAGAAGACGGAAGAGGATGCTGGAAGATAATCCAGCCAAAAGGGAAGAAGTTCGTGCAGCTATGAGCGCGTCCCAAAAGGGAAGACCATCGGATAAAAAAGGCATCAAACTAAGCGAAGAAGCCAGAAAGAAAATTTCAGAATCGCGCATCGGAATTAAGTATTCCGAAGAAGGTAAGAAAAAACTTTCCGAAGCTAGGAAACGTGATTTTAATGAAGAGAAGAAGGCTAAACTGACATTCTCTGGGAAAGAACACTCTGATGAAACAAAACAACATCTGAAAGAGGTCGCTTCTAACCGAACGAAATACGCTTGCATCCATTGCGGTGTATTGGCGACGAAGCAAAATCTAACAAGATGGCATAACGATAACTGTAAGAAAATATCTTGCGAACAGAACGGACTGTAAAATGAGCACTCTACTAACTCCAGAACAATTCAGCGACATCTTCCCGAGGAACAAAGACCCAGAAGGTTGGGCATCCTCTCTTGATTATGCTCTGTTTGAATTTGGGTTAGTAGAGCCGCAACAAATTGCAATGTTCTTAGCTCAATGCGGTCATGAAAGCGCTGAGTTTACTGTTCTGCAAGAAAATCTTAACTACAGATGGGAAGGTTTGAGAAAGACCTTCCGCAAGTATTTCGCGAATGATGATATTGCGAAACAGTACCATCGTCAACCAGAAAGAATTGCTAACAGAGTCTATGCTAACCGCATGGAAAATGGAAGCGAAGAATCTGGTGATGGTTGGAAATACCGTGGTAGAGGTATTTTACAAGTAACAGGCAAAAGGAACTATCGCCTTTGTTCTAAGTATTTGTACGATGACGAAAGCGTTCTCTTGAATGATCCAGACATTCTGTTGGAAACCAGAGACTCTATTCTTTCTGCTCTATGGTTCTGGGAAACTAACAAATTGAAGTCAGTGACTGATATCGTTAGAGCTACTAGAATAATCAACGGTGGAGAGAATGGTTTGGATCACAGAACTGAGCTCTATAACAAGGCTCTAGAGGTTCTTTATAAACCTTAAACCCTACATGGGTAATTATACCGTATGAAAATGATATGTAAAATAAAGTTTACAAACGGTCATATTAACTGATTTATTTTACTTTGCCCCGTAACAGGGGCATAATTGTTTTAGTATGAAATTTGTTGATCATTCAATCCCTCCTCTGACTAGAATCGACTCTCCTGAAGGTCGTGTTTACCAGACCATCACTGGTAATGTGTACCCATCCGTAACGAGCGTGGTCGGTTATCTCAGCCAAGAACATATTCAAGAGTGGAAGAATAAAGTCGGCGAAGCAGTCGCAAAAGAAATTAGCAAAAGAGCAACTGACCGAGGATCCTTGATTCACGAGAACTGCGAACGGTTCTTGCGAGGAGATCCATTATCCTTTGGTATGTTCGATAGCGATTCTAAAAAGATGTGGGAGAACTTCCTTCCTATTCTTCGGCGAATCGAAGAAGTTCATGCCATGGAAACGCAGATGTGGAGTGATAAACTGGAAGTTGCCGGAACTGTTGATTTGATTGCTAAGATCGACGGGAAGCTATGTATTCTTGATTGGAAAACCAGTTCTCGTTACAAAACTGCTGATGACATCGAAGATTACTTTATGCAGACTGCTGCGTATTCTTTTATGTTCTACGAGAGAACGGGTTTGATCATCAATGATCTATACATTGCAATGACAACAGAGGAGTTTGGTTTACTTGAGTTCAAGGTTAAATCAAAAGAGTGGTTGCCGAAATTTGTTGATCTGCGTCAACAATATAAATTAAAATTTGGAAAGTGAGAATTGCGATGGCAAAAGCGAAATACACCAAAAACGGAAACGTCCGTGTAACCATGACTGAAGATCAATACGTCATCTTCCGAGCTATTCTTGATAAGATTGTATTGGGTCGACAGCCATTTGCTACATCGGTTATGACAAGTCTTGTCCGCGACCTATCGGAATGTGGATTTGAGTTCGAGAACCAGCTTGATGATTGCATCGAAGACATCTGTGATAGGCTGAGTTTAAGCCTTGAAACTGATGAACGAGGTAATGTGAGCTGGGCGATCAATGTTAACTAAAGGAAAATATATGCGAGCTGAAGACGGACAAATGAAAATCCAAATTGGTGCAGGTGAGAAACCTTATATCAATATAACGGAAATCTCATATAAGAAAATCGACATTTTTCTTGATGATGCTATTGGCGAACCATCCAGCTACAGAGAACTGAATTATCTTTTGTTTAATGCAGAAGAAAATGACGTTTTCCCAATCTACATCAATAGTCCTGGAGGTCAGCTGAATACTGCTCTTATGATCATCGAGGGGTTGAAAAATACCGCAGGTCGTACTATTGCGATTCTGCAAGGCGAGTGTCATTCTGCAGCTTCTATGATTACCATGTACTGTGATGAGGTCATGGTTCTTGATGCAGCTCATATGATGATTCATACTGCACAGTATGGAACTGTTGGTAATACAGGTAACGTAAAGGCGCACACTGAGTTCACTACTCGGCAAGTGGAAGGTTTGATTCACGAGACGTATGAAGGGTTCTTGTCTGAGGCGGAAATCGAAAAGGTAAAACTCGGCGTTGAGTTGTGGTTCTCTGCAGAAGAAATTAGAGAACGAATGACCAAACGTGGAGATTGGTTGGAGAAGAAATTCACCAAGGAAACTCAAGAGATGCAGGAAACCCCGAAGCGCAAACCTGCTGCGAAGAAGCGACCTCCGAGCAAAACTACCAAATAAAAAACAGGGGCATATGCCCCTTTACTTTTATTCATACTTCAGGTATAATTGAGGTATGAAGAAAGACGTTAATTTTTACCTCCAGTGGTCCGCAACGATTGTGACTGTTTTGGGTGCGTTGTTCACTTCGATGAACATTTACCCTGCCAACGTTATTGCCTTTAATGTTGGTAGCGTGATTTGGTTGATCTACGCTGTTCGTGTTAAGATGAGTTCTCTCGTTGCTGTTAACGCAGGTTTGCTTTTGATTTACGTCGCTGGGCTTATCAAAGCAGCTGTTTGACTTTTATTCAAAATTCAGGTATACTTCAATTATGACTGATCAAGAACTGAAAGAATTGCAAGAACGTAACATTGCCCGTGCTCGCGCTAAAATCGCAGAGATGGGGTCGAAATGGCTGTGTCATCCGGAAAACGCAGTGACAAAGAGCAAATTCAAAAAGCTACTCAAGACAAGTAAGAAAGCGCAGCTAAACAAATGAATCCACAATCTCTTATTGAAGCAGCGCAACAGGTTCTTGATGCGCTGGATACCCTGAAGATCGCTTTGCGCGTGGGGATGCCTGAGTACGGCGCAGAGGATCAGGATGAGCTGCTGGAGGCAGCAATCGCCGCCCAGCGCTCCATGCTGTCCATGCTGCAGGAGCCGGTCTATTCAATCGAAAATCTAGACAAGGCTTATGAACTTGGATTTTCTGAGGGAGTGAAAGCTGCACCCAATCCCGCCAAGCGTGAGCCGCTGACACCGCGAGAGCTTGAACTGATAGACGGCATGATCGAGGTGCAGCTCAATCACGCTGAACGCTGCGATGCAATCGCCAACAGGCGCATAGCCGCAAAGCAAAAAGAGTGGGACATGGAGCGAGTTGAACTGCTGCGCAAAATCCGCGCGCACGGCATAGGAGAGCAGGAATGAACATTATCGAACTGGCAAAGCAGGCGAACCGATACGCCAGCAATCAAACGAACGACAGCCACGACTGGCAAAGCATTCGAGACGAACGCTTCGCCACCCTCGTCCGCGCTGAAGTGCTGGAAGAAGCTGCGGATATTTGTGATCGCGGGAACAACTACGACAACCCGATGACTGCTGGTGATTGTGCCGACGCCATACGGGCGCTGAAAGGAAAAAACAATGAGTAATTATTCTCCTGATGTCTGGCACATCATCAAAATCAAAACACCTGGACACGATGTTTATTATCGTGTGTTGGCTGGTTGGTATGGCGGGTATGCTGGTAGCGATTCTTGGAAAATTAGTTCTGGTATTGAAGCTATAGTTGACAAAGGAACTTACTGGGAAATGCCTCAGAGTTCCGGTAGCGTGTATTACTGCTACAAAGAGACCGAGCGACATTCGATGTTGACCCAAATGACTTTTCAGACGTATCGAACTCAGTTTGAGAAACAGTTCGATGGTCAAGAATGGATCTTCGAAATCGTACCAATTCAAGAAGTTATTCCTCACTTTGTAAAATGAAAAACACCAGTTTGTTTTTATTTGTCTTTGGCGTGTTCGTGGTTTTTCTGGCTGTAGGTGGCTGGGTAATGAACATCATCAAAATTTTCCGCCTGGTGCCAGGAGAAATTACTACTGAATTTGTTCTTCGTGTAGTTGGTATTCTGGCTGCTCCGTTCGGAGCTATTATGGGGTATCTATGAAACTCGATCGAGAAGAACTACACAAACGGATGCTACAGGACATAGAGAATTCGAAGAAGCGAATTGCAGAACTGACGCAAACAGAGCTCTTGGATGAGGATGGGTATCCGACCGATAATGCCTTAGAGATTGTGCGTATCTGGCACTGGACTGATTCCAAGGGATGGTTTGAGTTCATCAAGTCGATTTGGTGGTATCCGGATTGGGGATGGAGAGAATACGATGAACCACATGAAATATGGAAAGATCGAATCGCACATCGTTACAGCATCAGCACCGGAGGCTGGTCAGGTAATGAATCCGTTATTCGTTCTATGAAAAAGAATGATATGATGTGGCATCTCAACTGGGTGCAATCTCGTAGAGGTGGTCACTATATTTTTGAACTCAAAGAGTTCCAAGATGACTAAATAATGTATGATTAAGATCGCACTAGCAGCGATCATACTTTCCCTTGCAGTATTTCCGTCTCCAGTGAAAACATCATTACTGGATATACCGGACGATTTACATAACGAATACACCTGTATGTCATTGGCGTTACACTACGAAGCCAGAGGCGAGGGGACAAAGGGTATGATCGCTGTTGCGAATGTAATTCTTAATAGAGTAAACCATTCGCAATTCCCCGACACCATCTGTGAAGTAGTGAAGCAGAGACATAAAAAGACCTGTCAATTTAGCTGGGTCTGCAATCCAACCACAACCAGAAAAGAACCGAATATATCATTCTCAGCAAGGTTGATCGCCTACGAAGCAGTAATCAATCGTTCTCTTCGAGATGTGACGAATGGCGCATTATTCTTCCATACAACTGCCATTAGCCCTGTTTGGTCTGCAACAAAAAGAATGACTGCGCGGATTGGTAATCATCTTTTCTACAAATAATAAACGCTAAATAAACCCAGCGGAACAATTATTTCGATGGGTGTATATGCAAAATTTCAGTTCCTTTCTGAAGGAAGCTCAGTCTGTTGTAGGCGTTAAGGCAGGACACATGAGTCATGCCGAGGATTTAGTTTTTGACCTCGGCGTAGAAGGAACTAGGCTTGCAATTAACTTCCTGCGCGACGTCAGAGACATGCTCTCGCAGGGCAGCGGCGACAAGAAAGCAGTGACTACCGTCAAGTGGGACGGTGCTCCTGCTTTGATCATGGGGGTTAATCCCGAGAACGGTAAGTTCTTTGTTGCCAAGAAGGGTATATTCAACAAGAACCCGAAACTGTACTACTCCCACGAAGACATTGACGCAGACACTTCTGGTGATCTTGCCACGAAGCTAAAGGTTGCATTCACTGAGTGTAAGAAACTCGGGCTAAAATCCGGTGTGTATCAAGGCGATATCATGTACACATCAGATTCGCTACAACGTCAGAAGATCGACGACGTAGATTACATCACCTTCCATCCGAACACGATTCTATACGCAGTTCCTGCTGATAGTCAGCTAGGTAAGCGCATCAATAGAACCAACATCGGCATCGTTTGGCATACTACCTACGAAGGTAAAACGATTGCTGAGTTGAAACCTACGTTCGGTAAGAACATTACTGGCAAATTCCGTAAGACGTTAACTTCCTGGATGGAAGACGCAACGCTGGAAGATGTAACTGGTGTTGCGACATTCACGGACGCAGAGCGCAAAGACTTCGATTCGCTATTGAGTGAAATTGGTAAATGGTTCCGAAGCATGCCGGCTGCTACTTTGAATTCAATTCATAAGGATCCGGACTTGCTGATGTTGATTCATACCTATAACAACAGCAAGATTCGTGCAGGTCAGAGAGTGACTGATCCAGTTGAGCATGTAAACGGGTTGTATCAGTTCATCCACGATCGTTATGAAGCTGAGATTCAGAAACTAAAGACCGCTGCTGCCAAAGATCGTAAGAGCGAGCAACGTACCAAGATTCTGAGCTTCTTCTCAGTTCACCCGAGACAAGAGATCGTTAAAATTTTTGCGTTGGCAATGAAGATTGCTGATGCAAAGCAAGTATTGATTGGTAAGCTAAATAAAGCCAGCTCTATTTCTACATTTCTAAAGACAGAGAATGGTTTCCGAGTTACTGGAGCTGAAGGGTTTGTTGCGATCAGCGATCGTGGCGCAGTTAAATTAGTCGACAGATTGGAGTTCAGCATGGCAAACTTTTCGCCAGAAGTTCTCAAAGGATGGTCTCATTGAGCTTCTTGCTACGCAACGAGCATGGGCAGAAAGAAACAGAATCGTTGTTCCACAAGCACCAATTGATACGCCGAAGGTTGAGTCAAAATGATCACATTTAAAGAATATTTGGAAGAAGCAGTCGTAGATGTTGCGCAGCTCAAGCGCAAACCTCTATCTCAAAGAACTCCAAGAGAACAGGCTGCCATTGACGCAGCAAAAGCTTCTAAACCTAAGAAAGGTAAGGTCGAAGTACATCTAAAGCATGAAGATGGTACTATCTCAAAAAGCAGTTTCAGACTAAATGGCAAAGAACATAAATGGGACGAAGAAGCCAAAACTATCGCAGATGGGCATCTTAAAAATATGCAAAATATGCACGACCAGTTCCCAACTATTAGAGGTTCTCGTGCAACTGAAGTCCATAAGGTAGTAATAAAATGATTACATTCAAAAAGTTCCTAGAGGAAAAAGATCCTTGCTGGAAAGGCTACAAACAGCTAGGAATGAAAAAGAAGAATGGAAAACAAGTTCCTAACTGCATTCCTGAAGAAGTTCAAGTCGGTGATGGGTTTATCTTCGATGACGGTACCGAAGGTGAGATTGTTGAGATTCACCGAGAAACAATCGACGAAGCCGAATACCAAGGGCGTAAGGTGGAACTTAACAAACCTATGGCTGGTGACGTCAAGAAGTCAAAGGTTTTCGTTAAGAACGAAAAGGGTAATGTAGTTAAGGTTGAGTTTGGCGATCCGAACATGACTATCAAGAAGCATATCCCTGAGCGTCGTAAGAGTTTCCGCGCAAGACACAACTGCGACAATCCTGGTCCAAAGACAAAAGCCAGATATTGGAGCTGTAAAAGCCTGGTGACTAAATAATTAAACCTAATTCGTCGATTGAATGTATGAAAGAATTTAAGTCACTACTCCAAGAAGTTAATACAGGTAAGACTGTTGTTATGGCGTTCGGAAGAATGCAGCCACCCACAATTGGACATTCCCTTCTTGTCGATAAAGTATTATCAGAAGCAAAGAAACGTGGCGCCACGCACGTAATTTACCTTAGCGCAACACAAGACGCTAAGAAAAATCCTCTAAACGTAAAGCAAAAAGTTTTCTGGGCGAAGAAGTCATTTCCTGGTGCGAATATCGTTGGAGCGACGGACAAAGTTCGTACATTCATCGAAGCGGTCAAAGAACTAAGCGGAACTGCTGATAATCTTATCATGATCGCTGGCAGCGATCGCGTTCCAGAATACAAGCAGCTACTCAACAAATACAACGGAAAAGATTTCGAGTTTAAAAACATTGAAGTCATTTCTGCAGGTGAGCGCGATCCGGATGCAGATGGAGCAGAAGGTATGTCTGCCACTAAAATGCGCAAAGCTGCTGCAGACAATAATTTCGCGACATTCAAATCAGGTCTTAGCAAGCATTTAAGCGACTTGGATGCTCGCAAACTAATGCAAGAGATCAGAACTGGTCTTGGCATCAAGACCGTTGCCGAGGCAGCATTCGAAGTTTCGAAACTAAGAAATGCGTTCTATCATGGTGAGATCTTTAATGTAGGGCAGATTGTTTCTGAGGGCGGCAATAAGTTCGAGATTCTAGATCGCGGAAGCAACTACGTTACTGTATGCGACAATTCCGGAAACATCAGTAAAAAATTCATCGAAAACTTACGAGTAGTTGATGAATCAATGGATTACTCAGAGAACCTATTCAAAGGGTTCAAACCAACAGAAAAGTTCTTGTCTGTACCTGGGCTAACAGAGAGTTTCAAATCAACAGTGGAGAAGTATGAAAATGGTTCTATTACTGATGCTGTTGCTATTCTTCGCTCTTTACATTGCGTTCAGGAAGCTCTAGAATCGCAAGAACCAGATTTAAGCAAAGCAGTCGACAGCCTTAGTAAGATAGGCGAACTTGACACGCATGCAGAATATCTCGTGGACTATTTCAAAATACAAGAATCTATGGAAATGCCAATCGTAAAACCTTCAGATAAGTTGAAGGTAGCAAAGATTATTGCTGATGCGTTCGGAGTTGACTCAAGCGGTTCAAGTGCAGAGACGATGGTGAATAGCGCTCTCCGTTCTCTGAAGGGTAAACCTCTACGTCAAGATTTGCTTGCTGTTCTTAAGAACATGCTTTCTCTTGCATCGGAAGTCAAGATTAAGTTCGACGAATCTCTTGTCCCTGCTGCATTAAAAGAGAGTTATTCTATCGATGAAGTGTCAAAAGAAACTCTAAAGAACTACACCTTTAAGGCTATGCGCGATACTATCCAAGGTAAGAAGGATAGAAACAAAGGTATGCAAAAGGCGTACTCTAAATTGGCAGGCACCGATAAGCCTCTGATGAAAGAAGATACGGCAGATACGGACAGTTTTTCGATGGAACTTGATGCAATTGGTTACGAGAAACTCCGTCATCAGCTAAAGAAACACGCCACTCTTTCAGACAAAGAAACTCCAGATGGAGAACATCCGGAGAAGAATAAACCAGGACACACATTACATTCTGGTAATGAGATTGTCCGAAAGCTCAAAGCACGTAAGCTGATGGGGCATGACTGATGTCAACGAAACACGTATTAAAACACTCTGAGACAGAGATTGTTTTCAAATGCTACATCACAGATTCTGCTGGCGGAATCGTTGATCTTTCTGTTCAAAATGAGATGACCAAGTCAACTCAAGTGTATGTTCCACCCACGTCTGTTCCGAATGAACTCGGACCTATTGGTGGTTTCTTTGAATACACTGGTTCGCGCGTGTTCATCACCGGTCTCTGGTGGGGGTTGAAGGTAGGTAAACAATTAGACATTTCTAGAATTATTGATCCAGTCGCGCCAACTCTACATGGACATTATTACCTAGTCAACGCAGGGGCATACGAATACAACGATTTCTCTGATAGAATCTATGCCAATAGAGACATTCGCCTAACATTCGATGGTCCGGGTCACTGCATCATCAGGCTAAGAAAAGAAGGGTGGGCTCCGAAGGTTGAGAACGCCTATTTCGGTCAATATGATAATCCGGGAGTTGTTGGATCATGAATGAACTAGACAAAATTTTGCGTCAGGTTTTGTCTGACGTTTTCGTTATGTATTTTAAAGCGCATGCATTTCACTGGAACGTAACTGGTCCATATTTTACAGTGATGCACGATTTCTTCGGCGAGGTTTATACACAGCTACACGAATCTATCGACCCTCTTGCTGAACAAATCCGTATACATACTGGTTACGCACCAACTTCTCTAGCCGATATGTATGCCCCGACCAAGATAATCGAATCGACTAAAGTTGGTTCAGATGTGTCTGGTATGATTCAAGAATTGATTTCTGATAACCTTGTTGTCTTACAACATTATAAGCAAGCATTTATTCTGGCTGATCAATTGAACCTAGAGGGTCTGGTAGATTTCCTTGGTGGGGTAATCGACGCGCATGATAAGTTGGGTTGGAAACTTAGGAGCCACCTGTCATGACTGTTTTGAATAAAGATTTCACGCCAGCCGAGTTAGATCTTTACGTAGATCAAGGCGACGATTTTTCTAAGATAGTCACTCTACAAGACGAGAACCAAACTCCATTGGATTTAACCGGGTTCACATTTACTGCTGTCATCAAAGAATACTTTAATTCCAGCAAAGGGATTACTGCGTCAGTTTCTTTGGTTGGATTGCCGGTTGATGGTAGATTGCGTGTATCTATTTCCAGCACAAACAGCCAAATGATGGTGAGACCTCGATACGTTTACACAGTAAGAGGAACCAATGGTATCGAAACCATTAGAGTTTTGAGTGGACAAGTTCTAGTTAATCCAATGCCATGAACTTCTGGAAACGTGTTTCGGCAGTTTTGTATTCTGACATGACTGCTCTTGTTTGGACCTTGGGTTGGATCTCCCAGGCTCTTGCATTTGGATTCTTCGTTTCCGGGACAAATACTAAGAACTACGATTTACTGAACTCCATAGTTCCGAAAGAAATTTGGGGTATTTTGTTTTCGATTTACGGGTTTATACTTTTAGCGCGTTGCCTGTATAAGATACCGACCTTCTTGGTTTACTTGAACAGCATAACCGGCGTTTGGTTATGGACTTATCTGTTCTTTAGTTTTGCTATATTCGACCCAACTCCTATTGCATCCACTGAATGGATGCTTCTATTACCTATAGTAACGCAACTCTGGATATTCTTTAATAGCACTTTATTAAAAAACACGAAACCAGCGATAGACAAACAAGAACACCAGTCTGAAAATATATCAGAACTGATATCTCTTGTCAAAAACGAAATTCATTACTTGAACGAAGAACTAGTCGCTTTAAGTAAAGAGAACAGAACCTTGAAAGACGAAGTTAACACCTTGACTTCCGAGGTTCATAGAATCAAATATAGCCTGTGCGGTCAATCTACAAATAAATAAGAGTATAAATAAAAGCACTGGTTAAATCCACCCCAACCAAAAACATCTATTAGGAGTTAAAAATGGCAGTAAACTACACAGTTGCAGTTAAGAACGCTCGTCTTAACGCAGTGATCACAGCGATCGGCACCACCGGTGTTCTGGAAATCGGAACTACCGGTATGGCAACCGTTCTTGCAACTATTAACCTAGGAAACCCAGCAGGAACTTCCGCTTCAGGCGTGTTGACTTTCTCCGGATTCCCTCGCTCAGATACAGCTGCGGACGCATCTGGTACAGCTGCGGCTGCTCGTATCCGTACAGCAACTGGCGGAACTGATATTGTAACTGGCTTGACAGTTGGTCTTTCTGCTTCAGATATTATTCTCAGATATCGTGACTGGGAAACAGTGTAACCTATCGTGACTGGGAAAC
>OGVO01000013.1_pt1 | contig 33667 bp, 45 predicted proteins | sample 1575771 | NCBI WGS metagenome assembly OGVO01 (sample SAMN07581527, study PRJEB24739) | freshwater metagenome | place: Singapore | collected 2015-01 | reverse complement strand
CAAACTGATAGCGCTGGTCTGGTTAAAATGCTCTGTCTGTGCGTCAAATAACTGATCAGCCACCCACAGAACCGGGGGCAAAGACAGAGTAACCACAGGATAGAGATACTTCCCTTTGACGCTGTAAATAGGCTTATTCTCGATTTCGGCTTTGATGCTCACTCCCTGCGAGTCTGCCATCAACATGCGCGGGTCACAGTACGCCGCCGCCACTCCGTTATCGAAGCCGTCTTTGATTTCTTTTGTGACGATGTACTTGCTAACCTCCACCACACTGCCTTTGCGCTGATGGATGATGAAGGTGTGTTCAGCGGTGGGATTGTCGTTCCAACCATTCCGCAGCCATCTGAAGCGGTGAATTTTGGTGAACTTAAAGCCCCCATTATCGGTGTCATAATCCCACAGGTCATGACGTGGAATCAGCACCACGTAAGGCTCTAAACTTCCGTCCTGTTCCTGTTCTGCCTTGCTTCTAGCCTTAGTGGGAGGGGTGTCGATTAGGGCGATTGCCTTACCCGTTGTCAGGGCTTGGATCATGGATTGTCTCAGTCCCTCGTGGAAGCTACTACGTCCATCGTCATCGCCATCGAGAACAAAGCCACCGGGGATGAATTTTTCTTGCCAGAACTTGTCTTTACTCCCCTCATACACGGCTTCAGCCTGAAATAGCTGCGCGGTGAAGCGGTTGATAATTGGCGCGATTTGGTTCAGGTAGCAACTAGCCTTGACCCGTTCCTTTAAGACATCTTCGTTGCGGTTATCAGGGTTGTTCAGGATGCGCCGTCTAACTTGCTCGTCCATGTGGATGCCGCCCTCTGTCAGGGCTTTAAGCAAGCGCCAATACTCGGAATATTTGCGGTAGTCGGGATGAGTTCTAGTGAGTTGCTGAAGTGTAGGCATATCGGGACACTATTTCTGTGTGTAGCGTCCCGTGCGGGTATCTCCTGCGAGTAATTCAAGTTTAGCCTAATCAATGGATAAGACCTTAGCCCCTTGTTTTTTCCGCTCTTTTCCCATCCGAGCAAGTTCAGTTGTTGAGAAGGTTTTGCCTGATGGTTTGGGTGTCTGCGGATCAGGACTCCCCTGAAATGGCGGAATCTTGGGCTTAGGTGATTTGGTATCACCCAACTGCCCTAACTTGCTGTGAGCCTCGTTAATTAGCCTCACGTTGGCTTCATAGGACTCGCGGGTGAGCGGTTGCCCTTCATCGTCTACACCACGATTTAAGCGGCGAATATTGGCAGCAATCGCAATCTTCAGCTTGTTCGAGAGGTTCTTTTTCTGCGACTCGATTCGCTGTTGTTTCTGTCGCTGTTCAGGAGTGGGTTCAGCTTTCGCCTTCTTCTCCCTCCGTTCATCCAATGATGCAACGCCTCTCCCCTTCTGCACAGCACGATTAAAGCCAGTCTCTTCAAGTATCTCGTTGGCTTTGCGCTTTGCATCCAGGTCAGTAGGATCACTCTTATCTTGGTACTTGCTCCCAATTTTGTCGGCACGATCAAACAACTCTTTCAGCGGTTGGTTCCCGCCGTCGATCGCTGTTAGGTTGGGGCGTTCCTTCCTCCGTTGCGCCTCCATCCGTGCCCGGAATGCCGCCGCATCAGCTTCGGCTTCCTCCGCAGTGCGCTGCTTAAATGGCTTCGGTTCTGGCTTGGGTTGGTTGCCCCGCTTCTGTGCCTCCGCTTCCCGGATGGCTTGGTTCATGGCAATCCGAGAACGGGCAACGTCGTCATTGCGGGTGGGTGTGATAGTGGGTTGTTCCGCCGCTTTCGGCTTCTGTCCCTTCTGCCTACCCTTCTTCTCCGGTTCGCCCTTCTTAACCGCCTGAGACTCTTTGTAGAACGCTTGTTTAGCAACCTGTCTCAATTGCTCTTGAGTAATTTCAGGGTTAGCTTTTCTAGCTGCGTCAATTTCTTTCCTGACACTACGGAGTAAACGCCCCTTTACCGATGCTCTAGCGGCATCCTGATCCCGGTTGGGCATTGATTTAGATGCTAGTTTTCGGGCGATTTTGTCAGCAGTTTTAGCAACGCCAACAAAACGGGCTTCCTTCTTAGCCTGCTCTGCCTCATCGGTCATCTTGAGTGCAGCTAAAAGATCAGGCTTCCGCATTGTCCAATAGGCAGGGATCTTACTCCCCTTTGCCATTTTCCGAAGTTCTCTTACACCAACCATGCTGTGATGCTCATGTGTAGCGGTGAAGCATCCAGTTAGACTGGTATCCCGTGCAGGGTTATCTAAAGTTTAGCCTATTCTTTTCCTGAGCTTTGCAGTCCGTTGGGCTATCTTCTTCGGTTGAGGCGCGAACTGTTCCCCATCCTCCATCGCCTCACGCTTTGCCCTAGTGGTCGCTGCATACTGTTGGGGTGATAGTCGTTGGATCACCTTCTTAGGCAAGTATCGCTCTCCTGTCTCTAGTGACGGTTTCCCTGATTTGGTTTGCCACTCCTGATCAGTCCATTCTTCCAGACTTTCCTGAGAGTCTTTCTTTCCGCCACGATATCCACCACCTGCTTTTTTATAGGCAATGGCTAACAGTTGGGCTTTACGGGCAGACCATTCACCAGGGTTCCCGCCCTTGTCCCCTGCGAGGATTCGCGCCTTAAGCTTCTCTCTCAGTTCTGGCCTAGTGTATGGGCTTTTCTTCATGGCTTAAACCTGAGTTAATACGAAACTGACACCCCATCGTCCCGGCTTCTCCACCCGTTCCTGATAGTTGTTCATGATTACGTTAGCCGTCCCGCCCCCAATGTTATCGGTGATCGCAATCTTCCCATCTCCACCGCTGCCATAGGTTGATGCTGAACTGTCGTAAGTTGCCTTGAGCGTGTTCCGTTCGGTTGTGGTGAGCACTAACCCCAGATTCCAGATAATCGGAACAGAGTAGCTGATACCCTGAACAAACACTGCCCCCGCTGGACCACGTTCCGCTGCAACAGAGGTAATCGAAGGACGTTCAAGGCTTGAGAACCTACAGTAGTTATTCCCGCCAATCACAAAGCTTTGTATCCCGGTGTCAGCAGTACCCACCCACTTCTCAAGGGTGAATGACGCTTGCCACCTGTACACCCCGTCCTTCGAGTTGTTCTTGATCTGCAGATCATCCAACAGATACTTACCCGATGGAGTGCCCCGAATCGTCTCAGTCACCGTGATACTTCCATCGTTGTTCCCGGCCCATGCACTCTGAGAGGCGTTGTAGACAGTCTCTAACGCTGTTCGTTGGGCATCGGTCATCAATACGTCAAGTTGATACTTAAACGGGATTACAGAGCCGAATACCTTGTAGCCAGCCTGTTCTAGTGATGGGATGGGTTGGAACCCTTCAGAAGATTGGAAGATATCGAGGGCCACGCTATTCCCGCCATAGGTCAGGGTAACGGTTGCGATCGTGGTGTTACAACCCGTGTAGAAAATGTGTGGCATCAGACCCCCCTTGTCTTCTGATTTGGCTTGCCCTGTTGCAGTTTGCAGGATGGGCACATCACATTAAAACCTTCTAAGACCACTCTCGCAGGGACTGTCCCAACCCACCAATAGGTACAGGCGGCGCATTGAAACGATGTGGTGATAAATTGCCCTTCAGACATTCTCACCTCTTGCATCTGGGCAAACAGTGTGACAATAGCCCTCAAAATACGCACCGCTATGACCTCTTGGAATGAATCGAACTTGTAGCCATCGGGGTCTCTTGCCCCGTGGCGGTGTGATATTCAACCGCTCACCGCAGTAATAACAGTAGTTCCCCGCTCGACGGTTCATGCCTTGGGTTTATCGGTAGGAGGTTTCTTGCGTCCTTTGTTGCTTGCAAATGCGCCCTTTGCCTGTTCTTCCAGCCTCAGTAACTCTTGGTAGTATTTGTCATCCTTCATAATTTCATTCCTCGCTTGTTTAAGAACTCCATAGCCGCTGATGGGGTTAATTCCATTTCATTTGGCGCTCCCTTTGGATTGGGAACAATAAACCCGATCTTCTCGTAAAAACTCTTAGCACCTGGGAGTGTATCAAGCTTAATTCTGCCCCCATACCCTTTGGCAAAACTGGTCTTGATAAGCATCTCCATTGCAGAGGTTCCAGCACCTTTTACCGCCCTAGAATCCTTGCCTTTGACGTTCCAGGGTGCTGTAGCCAGGTAATCAAGATAGAGATGATCATCCTCTTCCATGAATGTTGCTGCGGCTTGCAGATTACCCTTAGAGTCTTTCACCCCTACAAAGTTACTGGATTTAGCCGTCTTTTTGATTTCCTTGACAACGCTAAAATTGGCGCTTAACTCTGGGTCTTTCGATGCAATCGAATTCCACTCATCAATAGATTTCTGGGCGGTTGCATCATAGCGACTTGAGGATAATTTATTCTCCGTGGGAGCACTGGCAGTTGGTTGTTGACTGGTCTTGGTTTTTGGCTTCCTACTCTTTTTAGGTTCTGGCCCTTTATCGGTATCGCTAACCATGCCGAGAAACTTGCGCCCTGCATCTGGCGATAGTTCCATATAGGGGAGGTTATCCTTTACTCCCTTCTGGACGAATCCAATCTTTTCATAAAAACTTTTTGCCCCATCCAATGCTTGAAGTGAAACCTTTTTGTTGCCTGCCACTGCTTCCCGGATGATGTCGGTCATCATTGCCGTGCCTGCGCCCTTAGTTCTCCGTTTGTCATCACCAGAGACGTTCCAGGGTGCGGTGGCAAGAAGTTCCACATACATTTCTGACTTGCGATTTTTCACGATCGCACCAGCTTGTAAATTACCGTTCGCGTCCGTGATACCTCTAAAATTCTTGCCTCTGCCAGGGTATGAACGGATGTCATCAATAATGTTTCGATTGTCGAGGATTCTTAATTCCTCTTCTGTTAGCCTTGGTGGTTCAGCCCCAGACGGCTTAAACCCTTGTGCAACGTCATAGTCATACCGTCCTCTATCTGCCCTCTTACGGTATATCTCTCGGTATTTTTCAATGTCATGATTTGCCCACTTACTTAATCCGGCTTCACTTCCACCAGACTTAAACCCGCCAGGTAGTTCACCTGTTACCGATAGGGTGTCCTTGACTTCAGATGAAACAGGTTTAGACTTGTTTTCTTTGGGTTGCTCAACTGGGGTGGGCTTCTCTGCTTTCGGCTTCCGGGTTCGTTTAGCCTTTGGCTTTTCCTCTGCCTTAACTGGATCAGGTCGTTTAGCCTCACCTCTGATGTAGGAGAGTTCCCGCCCGAGTGCTTTGGCAGCAACTTTTCTCAATTCCTGCTGACTGATGCTAGGGTTCTTTTCCCTTGCAGCATCCACATCTTTTCTGATCTCGGCGAGGATTTGCGCCTTTAATTTCTCATTCTTCCCGATGTCAGCACTGGCAGAACTAACAGCAGATCCGACCCGTTTATCCAGGTTGGTTTGCGACTTCTGGGATCTCCGGTCATCTGCTCCACCCCCTAGCAAACGTTCGAGGGTCGCTTTATCCATTCGGCTATAGCCTTTGAGGTCTTTGCGACCTTTGCCCCTCTGATATTGTTTTTTGGCCTCTGACCGAAGCTGCGTAATAGTTGCCATGACGGGATACTTTTTAAGAGAAAAAGCATCTCTGAAGAGTTCAGAGTATCCCGTGCAGGGTTGAATCTATCCTAACCTACAACCCAGCCGCCCCCGCAATTAATCGCCCTTGCTCCTGAACAGCATCAGCAATGCTCTGCTTTTCCTGTGTGACCAGGGTCAAGTTCCGAGGTGTAACCGCCAATTGCTTGACCCCTTCACCAAACGTCCCTAGCTTATCCGAAATCGGCTTAATCAGCCCTGTTAGCTGGGTTTGCAGTTCCGTTAGCTTATCAGTGATGACGAGTGCGGGTTGTTGGGCTTGTGCTTCCTTCTGGGCTTGTTCAAAGGTAGGCGCAACAGGAGCCGAGAGAGTCGCTAACTGTGGGATTTGGCCCCTCAGTAGTTGCTGGATATTCACCTGTTGTGGTGTTGCCCTCCCGAGCGTCTGATTGATTAGGCTAGATGCCGTATCCCGGTTGAACGAGTCCAGGCTAACTGTATTCTGATCCAGTCCTAATGCCGCAAATTGCGAACGCCTAAACTCGGCCTCAGCGTTGGGAATAGCAGAAAATCCGGGCTGATTTCTGAACAACTCAAACAACCCCGCCACCTGTGCCCGTTCTGCTGAACTGGCTTTAATCGCCTGTTCCTGTCGTCTAGCATTGGCAATCTGAGCATTAACCGCCGCTTGATTATCCAACTCTCTGCCCTGCAACTGTAAGGCAGTCCCGGTCTGTTGCTGTGCCAATAATTCAATTTGAGCCGCTTCTAATTCCGTTTGTGAAGCGGTCCCGGCTTTAACCTTAGCCTGAGTAGTCACTACATTGGCCTGAGCTTTGAGCACGTCAGCCCGGTTCCGCAACTGGGCGATCGTGTTCTCGATTTTCTGTCGCCTCAATGCCGCTTGTTCCTGCTGTAGCTGCAACTCTAAGGATTGTTTCTCCAGGTCGTTCTGTTGCTGGAGTGCCCGGAATTTGAGCAGTGCAGTTGTCTGGGCTAACTTCTGTTTCTCTTGCTCAGACTTGGCCCCCTTCGTTAGCAAGTCCAGTTCACTCTGGGCAAACTCAAAGAATGTTGAGGTGAGGGACTTTCGGGCCTCTAGTAGTCGGTTCTGGGTTTCTAGAGATTTTGTCAACGTGTCAGCAGCAATCTTCTGGGCATCCAGTCCCAGAGTTTGAGCCTTAACCGAATTCTCAAAACGGTCTGTCTGCCGTTTCAGTTCCCGCTCGATATCAGAGATAATCTGCCGCTGTAAGTCCCTCTGCTGGTTCAGGAGTCGGGCAGTCAGGTCAAAGGTCTTCTGTCGTTCTGCCCGGATCTGTGCCTCACGCTCCCTGACCTCCGCTTCACCATCTGGCTTTGGCAGTCGTTCGAGTTCCTGTAAACGCTGTTTGGCTAACTTCAGTTCTTCCTGAGTGGTATTCTGGGCAATCTTGAGCCGATCAGCCGCCGCATCCTCCTCACGCAACACTCCCTGATTGATTAGTTCCTGCTGGGCAATCAGTCTCTCCGTCTCGGCCTGTTTCACCAGGTCCAATGCCTTTTTCTGTTCAGCATCGAATCGCTTGAGGCGTAGCTGGGACTGACGGTTCTCGGCTTCATCAAGAAACTGTGCTAGTTCCTGTTGTAGGCGTTTCTGCTCCTCACTGCCCTTGACAGCAGCGGCGATCCGCTTCTCAAACTCTTGTTTCTTCAGTTCGGTTAGTTTGGCATCCCCATCTAACTCGCTCAGATTCCCATCTGCGATCGCCGTTTTAACTTTGGCTTGCTCTGTCTGGATGGCGCTTAACTCTGCCTGGGCAATTTGTTTGCGACCATCTACACGGGTCTTTTCGAGAGTCGCTGTAAGTTCCTTCTCTTGTGCCCGTAACTGGGCGACCCGTGGGGAGTTCTGCCCCCCGGTTATCTCCAACTCTCGCAGGATGGCTTCACGGGTGATCTCTAACCGTCTCTCTGCCTCGGCTTCCTTTAATGCCGTGATCTGCTTTGTGGCTTCCAGTTCAGAAATTGCCCCCTGTTGCTGGAGTCCTTCGATTTCCGCTTGCTGGGCTTTGAGGTCTGCCAGTTCCCGGTCCCCTGCCTGTTGCCTCAAGTCCGTGATAGCCTTAACCGCTGCCTGTTGGGTGCTTACCTCTACACGGGCATCTGAGGCGATTTGGTTTAAGCGTTCCTCTGCCTGCTCTTGGGTGATGATTCCTAGCTGTAGTTGTTGGTTGGTGAGGTCCGTGATCTCTTTAGCCGCAGCCTGGAAGTCCTGCGGATTTACGGGCGACTTAATCCGGTTGAATGCCCCGTTAACCCGCTTCTCTAATTGCTCGGCAGTGGTCCCAAGCTTCTCAATATCGAGTGCCCCTGTGGTGATCTTCTTGCCGGATGCGTCTACTCCTTTGCCTAAAGACGATCCAGCCTCAAAACCACGTTCTTCGAGTTTTTTAAGTTCCGTCTCAACTGCCCCCAAAGGGACTCCCACCGCTTTCAACGCATCTTTAACTGGTCCTGGAATCGCCTTAAACGCTGAAACGATACTATCGATGATGGCAAACTTAATTCCACCAAACCTAATGATTAGCCCGTCTACCAAGCCTCTCAAATCTTCAAACGTCTGCTTCCCTGCTAGTGTTAGTTCATCAAATACCCCCGTGACTACTTGAATTGTGTTATTCAGTGCCGATAAACGGGCTTCGATCAGTGTCAATGCTCCAAGCAAAACCGACTTCAGAAACTCTCCGAGCGGTGAGTTGATGATACCGATTGTCGTTTTAATTAGCGACTCTACGACTGGCAAAACACTCTGAGTAATTTGAGTCGCAATCTGTCCTAAAACCTGAACAAACTCCCCTACCTGTTCCTTATTCGCCTGAAACGTCTCGATAAACGTCTGAGTGAGGTCTTGAGCGAACTTCTTAACCTCCTGGAAGACAGGTGCAACAATCTTACTCACCCCTGCCAGGGCATCCGTAAACGTCTTTGTAATCGTGTCCCGATTGGCAAAGAGGAACTGATACAGCTCGTCTATCTCATTAACCAACGGTTGCAGGAGTGGCTTACCCAGGGCAAGGGTGACGTTCTCCACCAATTCCTGAATGTTGGATGTGACCCCCTCCAGGGTCTTACTCTGTAATGCGTTACCCGCTGCCGCTGCCGCAAGTTTCTTTTCCAGAAATTCGACTAACTTGCCCTGAGATTTGTATAGTTCAACATCCTGTTTTCTGATGTTAAGTTGCTGGGCGAGAGCACTATTCTGATCAATCTGACCGCTTAAAATACTCTGGATCTCTTGCTGGGCCTGGAATAGAGGGATCTTGAATGCGGTTAGACCAGCCGCAAATTTGAGCGACAACTTAGCAGCATCATCGATACTTGCCCCAATTTGTGAAGCATTTCGGGCAACAATCTGAAACAGTGGGATCACATCATTTGATGTGACACCTGATAACTCTAGTGACCCCTCCCGAATGATGCCGATAGCCTTCTCAATTTCGGGCTGTAAGGCTTTGATCGCCTGCGTGGGGTCTTTAATCTGCAACCCATCCTGGAACACCTTCTGAGTTGAAGCGATGGCCGCAGAAGTCGCTAGAATCTGGTTCTCTAACTCTGCCGCCTGTCCGATCGTGGCGGTGAATGCTGGTCTAACCTGGTTAGCAAAATTCTGGACCGCAAATGTCAGGTTGTTATATGCGAATAACAACCCGGTTAGGCTTTTTTGTGGCCCCGCTGTTTCTGTTTGAACTTTGCTTGCCTTTGCCGCCTCATCCGCTAACACCTTGAACTGTAGGCTTGTTAACCCAAGTTCTTTTTGGAGAATCTTAAACTGAGTCTCGCTTGTCGCATTAACAGCATTAAGTTGTTGGATTCGGGAGATCGCCTTATTGACATTCTCGGCTGACAATCCAAGTCCCTGAGCAAATCTCTGGGCTTGCTCAAAGGTCAGCTTAAACGTCTGGGCTAGTCTTGCGATGTCATCAACTGCACGACCCGCCGCCGCTTGAATGTTGGTAATCCCACCTGTGCTAATCCCTGATGCCTTTTCAATCTGGGATAAGGCACTGATGATCTTATTGATGACAGGGCCAGTGTTATCGACGGCCTCTAAAACTAGCTTAATCGGGTCAATGCTCATAGGGACACAACTTTGTATCGTGTTGCATCCCTATCGGGTGTCCTTTCGGTACTCTCATCCTAACATCCCATCACAATTAGGGAACTTACCCGCCCCATCGGGTATCCTCTCAGTAAAGAGTGATGAGATTCCTTCCATGAAAACTATTGCCGCTGCCCTGCTTGCCCTGACTATTGCCACCCCTGCTATCGCCTCAGACCTTTGTTACATGGTCACTGAAGACGGAAGACGAATCCCGTTAGGTGCTCTCTGTCAGGGCCAAACAGCACCCCGTGTTACTCCGGTAGTACAACCCGCCAGGACAGCACCAGCACCTAAACCTAAGCTGATGGATTCGCTGGCCTTTCAGAATATGCGTGTATGGCCTAAACGGGTCTTGATGGTAGTTGAGGGAGAGATCGTCAACATCACAAATCAGCCTGTTAGGGTTCAGATGGTTGAATTTCAGTTTGAGCTAACCAGTGGCGGTGATGTCCTGGGTAGTGTGGTCGTCCCCATCAACATGACCCTACAGCCAGGGCAGAAGGGCCAAATCAAGTACGATATGCTGCGAGAAACGACAAAGGGCAGAGCCTACAACGATGTCAGGGTCCGCCCGATGGGAGCGATTTAGATCACCTCGATTTTCTCGTCTGGAGTTAGGCAGATAGCCAACCCAAAGACCATATCACCACACCATCCGCCTAACTCCACTGATAACGCCATAAACAGTTCATAGCCGATCTGTAGTTGAGTTGGGCGGAGTCCTTTGGCCCATGACTGCTGTAACTGGTCAAGGATTGCCTTTTTAACCATTGCCTTAGACCGCTTCTAATGCCGCGAGTCGGGCTTTGAGTTCTCCGATTTCTTTGGCTTGAGCTATCTTGCGTTGGTGTTCAGCGGCTTGTCGCTCGGCTGCTACCACCTCCTGGTATTCTGCTTCTGTCCATGTCCCGCCCATACGTGTTTTGGGCTCTTCCTGTGGATTCTGCCCCTCCAGTGCCGCTTGATACTGCCCCAGCAATGTCAGGATTTCCTGAACGGTGAGACGCATCCCATAGTTATCGGGACTGTGCCAAACCAACTCATCAGGGATAGTGGGGCAGGTCTGCTTTACCCAATAGGTAAACGACTTGATATAGTCACAATCCCCAATGACGATCGCAACCTTTGCGGCTGATTTGGGGTCATTTGTGTTGAGCACTCCGCCATCTTTGGTGAGTCGTGCCGCCATACCGAGAAAAGCGGTGTCAGTTACCCATTCAATAGGGTAGTCTGTGCCACGTAGTGTGATTGTGTTCATGGTTTTAGCTTTGTTTTACAAGAAAATCTGCAAATGCACTAACACTAATGCCCTGTGCATTCTTCATCAATGGGATCAAGACATCTACAGGAACTTCGTAATCTCCGGTCTTCTTCTTAATTAAAGTTCGGACAGTGTTCCATGCGTCACTATTCCGAACGATGCTAAGAAAGTCATGGCCTTTCATTGTCAGTCTAGCCGCTTGACGATTAAACCCAGCCTCATCTGCCTCTGTTGTTATGGCAATGAATTCAGCATCCCAAGCTAACCGCCAATGATGGGCCACCTCTCGCGGTGGATGCTCGTGAATCGCCTTTGCAATGTCGGATGTGAAAATCTTGCTGTCTTCACTTCCCTCGATAAAAAGAAGTATTCGCCGGATCAACGCCATATTACGTCGCATCAATTACCCCCATTAATTACCCAATCAGGAACCGCCACCCCTAACTCTGCCAAACCTGCCAAGTAAGACTCTGGGTTAGCCTCGAAATCCGCCTCTATCTTGGCACATTGTTCAATCTGTTCAGGGGTGAATCCCTCTTCTAATTGCCGATTGTAGCCTCTCCGGTCATTCACCTGTTTAGCCAGGGCAGACAAGAACGCCATGCCGTACCGATTGGATAGCTGCAACGCTGTAGGGGCATCCAATATCAGCATCAAGTCTCCTAACAAGTCAATCTCACTGTGCCCTGATGAAACGATGCTCACCCCCGGCTTATCGGCCTTCGTTGGGATGCGATAGCCCATTAGTTCCTCAAGTGCCGAGGGTTGTAACACCACCTGTCCCGAGTCATCAGGATGGGGTGTGATGTCACCACAGATCAGTAACCTGTGCCGCTCATGGGAGGGGATTAGAGCAGGGTCAACCGATGGATTAAGCCGAGAGCACACCGCTTCGTAGAATGGCCGGAACGCCTCAAATAACTGCGGTTCTGTGCCAACTGAGTAAAAGTAATCCAATGACTGAACTTCCTTCAGCAACGCCTCATGGTATGCCCTGACAATCGTGTGTTCTGCCAGTGTCGGAGGTAGCAGGACGATGGGAAAGCCGTTCTTTAGGGTGATGGTGTGGGTTAACTTCACGATGCCTTCATCAACTCCTGATTGTGGAGGCGTTCAAATTCTCCGGCCCAATCTGTCGCCGCAAGAATACGCATCACCCCTAGTGCGACACAAATAAATAGATCTTGATACTCCGCACGGTTAAGTCCTATTAGAGATCTTGCCGCAGCAACAAAATCCTTGTAGTTGTATTCATTGTATTGCTTTAATTCCCAACTCCCAACCGCCCCCGGACAGTAATAGCCGTCAATGGTTGCTAATAGGTCTTGCTCGCCCTGATGCAGCCTAGTCATTTGTGCGCTGACGGCATAATACAAAGACACTTCAATTAATGTTTTTAGAATTGGGAACTGACGCAACTGGCATAAAAACTCGAAGCATTCAAAAACTATTTTTTCGTGCATTGCAAGTTCGAGCTTGGTTGGACCGATATCTTCTAGGTCTTCCATTGAAGCAGGTCGATCAAACTCATCTTCAAAACGCTCAATGTGCTTTGAAAACAGATAAAGCCCATTTTCGCAAACCTCACTCCATACATCTGAAAAGTCTTTGCTGCGAAAATTCTTGTCATTACGGAAGTCTTTTAAGAGGCACTCCACAAGTACTTCATAATCACGCTCGGCGGCACGGGGTTGCTTGATGCTTGCAGAAATAAATAAATCCTTGATGATTTCAGTTTTTTGATCGCACGTAGAAGGCCCATCATTAAATACTAAGTCTGCTGTTGTGGAATTCAAATACAGGCTAGTTTTCAGGATCTTCCAAAAATGTGAATGCAGAACTCGTAACATTTGGTTGCGTGCAGCATTTCGTACCGCAGTCTTTTCAACTCGCGTCATCTTCTTGATCCGCAGTTCACACGCCTCGACCTGTGAAGCTGATACATCAGGATGATGGGCGAAGTGTTGCGGTACTTTGCACTCTTTAACTGATGTCGTCCTGCCGTCCTTCAACTTCCGTGAATGAGCCTCACGCCCCGACTCTGCCACTACAAAGACGGATTTTTTGCAGTTGGGGCAGATTAGCCCAAGATGCTTAAAGCTTGTGTAATCGCACTCGTTAGCATCAACCAACAAACCACCGTAGCGAATAGATAATGCTGATTGCATAGTGAAAAAGTTCTACCTCATCAGCACAATGATAACTGAGTCAACGCTGATTGACTTTAGCCTTCAACTCCTCAACATCGTTCTCTAGTTGCAGAATTCTTTCGTGCATCTTTGTCAGGGAATTTATAAGTGATTGCCACCGCTGCGCCTGTCTATTGGCCTCAGCATTAAGTTCTTCCCGGTTTTGGATGGCAGACTTAATCTGTCTTTCCCATTCAGATGCATTCAATTCTTCAATTGATGGACTCATCGTGGCGTATACCCTTTTAACATTTGCCGTAGTCGATGCCGTTGCTTATCCATGAACGTCTCAAGCGGTGAGGGTTGCCCCGTCCGGTTGTTCTTCCTTGCCTGTTGGATGCGTCGGTCAAGGTCGGATATTTGCTTTTTGAGAATCTTCCTAACGTGTTCGGGCAGGACTCGAACCTGAACCTGTGTTTCCACCGTGCTTACCTCTTAACACTACCTTGCACGTTAAGCAATTTGCGAGTCAGTACATGAAACAGAATCAATCGTCAGATCCCGAATCACCAATATTCTAACCCACCCAAAAAGAAACCCCCATCCGTTAGGACAGGGGCTTAAGTGATGAGGTTTAACTATGACACGCAGCTAAACGTTTTAACAGCTAATCTGACGGTTCAGAGTTTGCATGGAGAAACCCAACCCTGTCCCATCAGAGGGATCTCGCAGAATCCGCAACTGCACTTCTTTGGCGGGTTCGTTGTTCAGCGTTCCACCTGGCAGGAAGGAACAGTTACGAGCCGTTACCAATTTCACCGTCTGATCGAAGTAGATCCCAACCAGTCTCACAGTGATCAGAGGTAAAGCGGTCCCAGTCAGGATTGTAGACGTACCGGAGATAGTAGCAGGAACCAACGCATAGAGTTGCTCGTTCGTTGCTGCCAATGCCGTGCTAGTGGTGATTGCACCAGAGTTACCGATGACGATTTGATCACCCGTGGGGGCAGAGTCCACAATCGAAACCGACTTACGCAGTTTAGTTGCAGAGTCGATATAGTACGCGATGGCAGTGGTAGATGCTGCACTCTGGGCCACGATATCAAAGCCTAATTGACCAGAAGACTTACCAGGGTAGGAGGTCGTACCAGCAACTAACTGGATCTCAAGGGGCACCATTACGTTGATGTTGCTGGATGTCCCGAAACGACGGTTTAACAGCAATGACATCAAATCAGGTGCGAAAGTGGGAAAACCTAGCGTAATCGTGCCCTTCGTAGCCTGAGCATAGGTGAGCGCGATCGTTTCCTCTCCAGTACAGGAGGTGGTGCTGATCTCCCCTTGCTCAATGCCAGGGTTTAGGTCAATCGTGGCAGGGTTAGCCAGAGTGGGAATGGGGATATTAGGGCTGCCCTGAAATTCCAACCAGGCGCGGGTAAATTTCCAAAAACCATATCTTACCGACATGGGGATACTCCAATGAAGCGATTGTGAAGCATCCCAGAAACGGGTATCCGCCAAAGACGGTTAACTACAGACTAGCACACCAGAAAAAAAGACTCCACGGGTTACGCATGGAGTCTGGAGGCAATCAGGGAGGTAATCAGCAGGCAAACTTACTCAGGCGGGTACTTCTGCTGGAAGATTAGCTTCAAACTCTTGGGCTTCTCTGGCGTTAAACTCGGTCAATGCTGCCTCGTTCTCTGCCTCTGCGTCCATGAGCGCAGCTATTTGCTTAATTAACGATTCCTTCTGGGCATCTAATTCGGCTTTGCGATTGTAGTAAAACAGACGTTCCTCATAGCTTTTCTGCATAGAGACAGCCTGTCGCTTTTCCAGTCCTTCTAACTTGCTGATATCTACAGACTCATCGGTGCGGATAACTTCATCAGGGTACTTCTCCCTGTACTGGATATCACGCTTGTAGGCAGCAGCAGCAAGAGACAGAAACTCCACCCACCTATCCGTCAATGAACTTGCACGAATCCACTTAGGAACATCCTGATTGTTGTCATTGAATCCATGGGTAAAGCCTCTGGTTTTGGCGACAACAACATTCTGCTCGACATCAGTAGGAATCATGACTTCCAGCAAGCCTTCATCGGTCTGTTTGGCCATAACTGGAGTCCGATGGGCCACGAAATCATCGTCATGCCAAAGCAGGTAAACCAATCCTGACTCGTCTCGGTCGATGATCAATTCTTGGGCATTCATCATCTGATATTTTCTCCTAACTTATTCAGGCGGGTAGAAATCGGTATCCTCGTCTTCTGACTCAGGTTCCGGGGTTGGTTCCGGTCTAACCATTGGGCACTCAGGGAGAGGGGATTGTAACACCACATCGTCGGGGATCTGATCCACCCACTCACGGGGGATGTTTCCGATGGCGTCACCCACTGACACAACGCCATCGAAACAGATGCCGTTAATGACGATCGCACGGGTGATTATAAAAGGTCGAGATAGGTCAAGGGTCATGGGTTAGGCTCCTATGCTCTCGCGTCGCCAGCAGCGGTCAGCCAAGCATCCATTTCCTGAGCGTTGAACTGATACGGACTGAGAGCCGTTGCAACACTCTGGGCCGGGGTAGCGATGCCTGAGACAGTAGCAGTTGCAGCACTTCCCGCAAACTGAAATGGGCTGACAGTCAAAATCAGATTAGACCCGGAGTAAGTCGGGGTAACTTGAATCCGATTGATGATTTTGTCATTACCACCAACATTCTGATAGATGTTGAGCCACCATGAACCACCGGACTCAACAAGTGCAGCAGCAAGAGAGGTGTTTTCGGTATTAAATTGGGTCGCAGCGGGGCGACTGAATGACGTAGCAATAGCCATAGGGATACGATTTTCGTAGAGTTTCGCATCCCAAAGACGGGTTTCCCTGAATGGGTTAATTCAAGAGTAACACAGCTAGATAGTTACTCTTCTACTGGTCCGCCTTGCTGTGGCTTCGGCTTTGGAGTGTTTACTACCACTAATTCTAGAGGCTTAAGCTCTTTAAGCTGCTGATGAATAGATGTCAAAAGATCTATAACATACCCGTAACCCTTTGATAGAGCGGCATCTTTAGCCCTTAACGACTCTAGTTGAAAATGGACGCTAGCAACCCATAATGAAATTGCCAGAAATCCAACCAATGTAACCACTTCAAATCCAACGTTCATAGAATCCCTCCACACTGTCCCCTGTTGACCAAGCACCGTAACCGAACTGAGCAAGTTACCTCTACCACCCAAGTATCCAATCCTTGCCCGTCTACCGTCTTGATTGCAGCTCTCACCTCTGGGTTGATGGGCACTCCCACTCGTGAAACCTCATGCAGAACGCCCCTTTTATCGACCTGGAACGTAGCGGAAGCGATGAAGCTATCCAATGCCATCATCAACCCATATCCACCCGCTACAGCGTCCTGATATTGGGCGTATCCTGCCCTAATGAATGCCGGGGCGGTGAACTCCACAAAGGGGGAGTATTGATCCTCGATCGCATCCATTGAGCCGAGACCTATCAGCCCATAGGACTCACCGGGGCGTGGATCATCCGTCTTGTAGCTGTAGGTCAGCCCTAACCGCTCTTTAAGTAGGGCGTTGAGGTCGGAGACGATAGCGGTGATATTGGCTGCGACGGTTGCGGATGTCATTCAACTATCCTCGTTTTCTTTGGTCGGACCGTATAGCGAATCCGATCTATTTCCCGTTCTTGAACTTTTCTCTTAAACTACTGAGCCTCTTCTAATGAGTTAAACCAAGAACCTCTAAGAACGCCCTTTTCATCCAAATACCAGATGCCCCGCCAAATGTCTAAAAAGTTGTCTTTTTCGTGGACTCGATAGCCGTCTCTCTCACCCACCTCTATTCGGTACTTTGACTTAAACGGGTTGCCATACGGCTTTTCAGAACAAGCCCAAGCCAGTCGGCCAACAGCATAGATTAGCCATCCTGCACCAAGACCAATGAACGAAGGAAATAAGATAGCCTCCCCTGCCTGAACCAGCAAATCTGTCATCTACCCCACCGCTTCCTTAAACTGCTTCCCTGCTGAGAACTTGGGCACAGTCACAGCGGGAATTTCCAGCGCCTCTCCGGTCTGTGGGTTGCGTCCCGTTCTGGCTTGTCGGGTCGCTTGCTCAAACGTCCCAAAGCCGACGAGGGTTACTTTATCCCCACCCGCTACAGCGTCCACAATCTCATCGAGAACAGCCGTCAGAACACGATCAGCATCCTTCTTGGTCACGTCTGCCTTGCGAGCAATTGCATCAACTAAATCGCCTTTATTCATGGAATCACCACACCACTCGTATTAATCGTATTTTCCACCCGCAAAGTTAGCACAACAAACGTCTGATCGTCTTGCACCGTCTGCCCTTCAACCGTTACCCGGATAGGTTGGCTGTCCTCATTCCGTTGCAAAGTCCAATTGCCTCGCAACTTCCGATTCTCTTCCCACCAATCACCGTCGACATTCACGGTGTAGCGGTGTCCTTCCAGGTCCATGCCGTTAACCTGTCGGGTACTGATGCCCTGGTCAACGATAGCGGGGCCATTCTCAGACGGCACAATGGGCACTTCTGAACCGTTGCAGAACAACACAGATTCTAAGAATCCTAGTCTGCGGTCTATTCGTGCCCCAATGCGGTCAATGCGTCTGAGGCGTTGCTTAACTGTCTTAGCCATGTCTCGCTAATCTCATCGTGAGATAATGCAAGTATGGCACAGACACCGCATTACAGGGAGTTGCACCAATGCCCGACAACGAATTCAACCTCAAGGCCAAACATAAAGACCCCGAAGGCGGTCTATCAGCGAAGGGCAGAAAAGCCTACAACAGGGCAACAGGCAGCAACCTTAAGCCAGGGGTTCAGAACTACTCTGAAGCTTCTACAGCCGATAAAAAACGCTGGATAGCGTGGGCCTTGCGGTTCTATTCCAACCCCACGGGACCAATGGTGGACGCTAACGGCAAACCAACCAGGCTAGCCCTGACAGCATCGGCATGGGGTCAGCCTGTCCCACGGACCATCCAGGCAGCGAGAGCGATCGCTAAACTCGCAAGGAAAAGGAAACAGCAATTGGAAAAGCAGGGGGCTTACGAGTAGCCGAGAAAAATTCTCCTCAAACCTCTTGCAATTGTCCCGCATATGTGGGATATTAAAAGACATAGAGAGATGAGGAAAAAGAGATGACAACCCGATACCTGACGCTTAAGAACCCCCAGACTGGAAAGCCTCAAAGCATCAAGCAAGAAGAGTTGGAAAGAACCGATTGGGGTTTTAACTTCTTTACTGAAACAGAACTAGACGCATACAAAGCCGCATACCTTTACAGGAATTCCAATGTCGAAGTCAAAGTTGAATTTGCCGCTGGAGTCCAAAAGTGGATGGTCACAGTATTTAAGTAGCCCACCGCCCCCGCCTGGGGGCTTTACTTTTTGATGAGGTCTTCTATGCAAGTACCCGACCCCTCTGCCCCTCCATGCTCCTCCTGTGGTCGCCTGATGGGACGCAATGGCAAATACCGCGACGGCTCACAGCGGTGGAAGTGTAAGACCTGCAACAGCAGTAAAGCCAGCGATCGCAAAATAGGACAGCCCCGTAAGTGGGCTAACGAAGCCGAACGCAAGAGAGCGCAACGGGCCAAAAAGAAAGCCCAAGATAGTACGCATGAATCTTGAATATGTCCCTAGTATGTGGGATATTTAATTCAGGCGAGGGCCACGGGGCCTAATACTGAGCCGCAGAGGGGGCATAGTTGCAGAGAGCGAACCAGCTTCGGTTATCCCAGTCCGAAAGGACATTCTGTTAACCGTTATTGAGGATTACGATATGGATTTCGATACCCTGTCTCTGGCTGACCTGTTCGCTGCTTCTGATGCGATCGGCGATCTCTATCTCACCGAAGAGGAGATTGACGAGAGAGCCGCAATCTTGCAGGCCGTCGAAGAGGAAATCGACGAACTAATGGCCGAGTAACCCAACGGCACGGGGCAAGCCACTAATTGCCCCAATCAAATAAACCTAGAGAGGACAACCCAATGACCGTAGATAAACGCTATTTGACCGCTGAAGAGATTGCACTGTACGACGAGTTAGAGTCGCAATTCGACAGCCTGGAGGCAACGCTAAAGACCGGAGATGAGTTGCTGATCCAGAACGAAGCGATTCTGAAGATGGCAGAGGCAGCAAACAACGAGAACCGCACAGACAGATTGAAGGCGCTGAAGAATATCTAACCCACTTAAAGAGGACAGACGACATGAACGCCACCCCCACTAAAGAACAGTTTGAAGCCAAGTTGACCGAACTCCGCAACAAGCGCTTAGACCTAATCCACGAAACCGGAAAGACTACCGCAGAAGAGTGGTTTATTCAGGAGGAGCTGGAAGACGTAGAGGCCAAGATTCAACGCTACAAGATCCGAATGATTGAACTCTACGGCAACTAACCCGATGGCCTGAGTAAGCCTAAACTGCTCACCCACCAGGGCAACCGCTACACGCCCTACCCAAGCACAAACGCCCCACCGCTTCACGGGGCATTACAACCTAGAGGATTCTCAACCATGCTTACCGTTTACCTGTTCGCAGTATTCCTGTTCGCCTACGCCTGGATCGTCACCCCATCCCGCAAGACTCCCGTACCAGTTCCTGTGGCAGAAATCATCACCTTTACCGTTACTGCCGACGACCCCGCATTTATTCCGCCAATGCTGAGGGAACCCAAGTCAGCACCCAAAGAGATCTCACCCATCCCTACCCTGACAATCACCCCAGAAGAACTCGAAGACATCGCCCCGTCTGCCCCTAACTTCGCCTCTATGGGCTGCGTTGCCCTCCGCCGTGAGTGTTCTGCCAGAGGGATTAAATGGCGGGTTCGCAAGGGCAAAGGCAAGGGCAATTACGCCTATCTCACGGTAGAGGAGATGATCGAGGCGTTGAGTTAATAAAAAGACCGGGAGTATTGCCCCCGGTCTTTTTTTCTAGCTACCGCACAGTAGCAACTCTTCTTTAAGGTTGCGGTCAATTGATTTAAACTCGTCAACGCTCCAACTGCTGTAATCGATCGCTTCGCGCCGGGCCTGTTCCTCTTGGGGTAATTGTTCCCACGGGGTATCACCAAAGTTTTTATAGCGATAGGTCAATTCTTCCTCGATCGCTTTGGTCACAGCGTGACATCCTCCCCTCCTAACCGCAAGCGGTATAGAAGGGGCTTCCCAACCTCACGATTGAGAGTTGCTGCTTCTTAGGACTCGTATCCGAGTATCCTCCACAGCCAGAAACCGTTAGTCCCAACGGTTTAATCACCCGATTCAGTATGTTGATCGCTGCATTCAAGTCTCTGTCTATGTTGATCCCGCAATTAGGACAACTATGAACCCGTTCTGCCAGCGTTTTCTTGACCGTCTCACCACAGCTCGAACAGTCTTGGCTGGTTCCATTAGGGTCCTCTCCGACTGCCACCTTGCCGCGCTTTACCGCAACTGCTTGGAGGATATTCAGGAACGAACCCCAGGCTGCATCCAGGACCGACTTTGCCAGTCGGGTTCTGGCCAGTCCTTTGATGTTGAGCAGTTCAAAAGCTATCAAGTCGTAATGAGCGCAGAGCCAGTGAGCAACCTGATAGTGAAACTCTTTGCGTTGACGGGCAACGTGCAGGTGCAATCGTGCCACCTTGTTGGCCTGCCTATCGTAATTTTTAGACCCCTTCTGACGGCGGCTCAGTTGCCTCTGCTGTCGCGCTAACTGCTGTTGAGCCTTCCGGTAATACTGGGGAATCTCAACCGCTTGTCCATCCGATGTGACTAAAAACTTTTCTAGTCCTACGTCTATGCCAACTACCGACTTAATTTCATCCACAGGCATCGCATCAGGAATTGTGCCGTCTTCCAGGGAAAGGCTGACATACCAGCCATCTGCTTTCGGTAAAACCGTGGCTTGCTTTAACTCAAATCCGTCTGGAATCGGTCGGTGCAAGATCACCTTGATTTCGCCAATCTTAGAGAGTTTTAACGTGTCACCGATTAGGTGTGCGCCCGCTTTCGGGTGGTTAACTCGCGGGAACGTGAACGAGCAACTGTCACCCCTCTGTTTGAAGCGAGGCTTTCCGCCCCTTCTGCCGGTTTTGTCGGGAATCATCCACCGCTTCCAGGCTTTGTCTAGCCTCATCAGGTTCTGCTGCTGACAGTCGGCATAGATGGCTTTGTATTCGGGAAATAGCTCTTTAGTTTGGCGCAACTCCGATGCTTGCAGGTAGTAATCAACCCTCTCAGGAACCTCACCAATTGGCTCAGAAACGATACTGCATCGATCTATTTGGGAGCGAGTTCGACGCAGCCAGTCCAGCCGTTGACCTAACGCATAGTTCCAATGCCGACGCAGCAGTTCGCCCCAGAGCGCCATGACTGCCGCCTGTTCTGGAGTGGGGTTGAGCCTGTACTGATAGGTGATGAGCATGAAACAATTGTACTGCAATAGTTTAGCGACCTTCAAGGCTTCGGCCTTTCCGGTGCGCTGCTCCTATCCCCCGTGCGACCAAGCCGATGGCTATGGTCGCAGTACCTCGGAGGTTTAATGATGGATACTGCCCATACATTCGAATGCAAGGAAGCACATCATGATATACCCATCGTTGAAACTGCTTTGCAATCGGCTTGCGAGATTTAAAGATTAATCGGTAAAGCCCCGGTTCGGTGACAGTGAGTAAATCTTGAACACCGCCAGGGGTATTACTGCTGGTAATACCCTTTTCATCATCATCAAACTTCAACAAAGCTTTACTAGGATTCCCAATTCCCAAAATCTTGCAAACATCAGCAGCAACCCATTCCGGCTTTTCTGCTGTGCCAAACACACGAATTCTCTGCCCTTCAAACACAAGATTTGTTAGCATGGTATTACCCAAATAAGTTTACTCAGCCCTGTCTTCCTAGCCGTTGACAGGGCTGTTTACATTTTAAGCCAGGAAAGGGTTTCGCTGCCATTTCCGCAAGTTTCCAGTTGATTCTACGGAGACATTTTATTTTGCGATTTTAAGAACGCAGAAAGACAACGATTGACGGCAAGCAATCTCGAACATGGGTCTTGCCTAAAGGGGTTAAACTAATTCCCCCCAGCAGTCAAAACGCATAGCTAAAAAAGGGGGCAAGATTGGCCCCTGAAAAATTGTATAGCTTTCCCCTATTTTAACTTAGTGGCTTGTGAACACCGATTGTTTTTACCTGTTCACACTGGTGTCACACCTCGAAATATAGTCCTACTCTATATTCTATTTATTTTTTAATATATATAAGTATATATACTGTTCACATAGTAGAACATAAGACAGGTAAAGGTTGTACGCTATTGTGAACACTGTGAACACCAAAACCCTTATAGAGGAAACAAGAAGACATAAAAATACACTCCTGTGTAGAGGGTGTACAGGAGTGCTCTTATAGGAAATGCAGTTCACAGTGTTCACAGCGCCCTGAAAGTCAATACAGGACAGTGTTTGAAGTGTTGCCAGTGTTATTTTTTGGCCGTTCACGCATTGTTCACAGCGTTCACGGTTCACAGGGCTAAAACGTTGTCTAGGTGCGGGTTTTGGACTCTCAAAGTATAGCACTAAATATGTGAACACAGTGAGAGCAAAAACCACCCGCCCAGATCCCTGGGCACTCTTTTGGGTGCTCATTTCGTTTGTTGGTAAAATCACTGTAGAAACGATGAGGCGACGATCGTGAGTAACCTGGCAGAACGTGAGCGGAGAATCGTAAGGCAGATCAGAGTAGTGCAGGTCGGTTTCCCTGCATTCCTTTTTGTTTGCCTGGTTCAAAATGGGCTGAATGAGGATTTAAGCTTATTGGAGTCGCTAGGCTTTGCGGCGATCGTGGTTGCTACGACAGCGGGAGCAGGGGTGTTAATTGCCTGTGTGGTGCTCTGGCTGTCAGGAATTGCTGTGGATGTGTGGGATAGGATTGGCTAGAGATGAGGTGAGTTATGGACGCGAATTCAATGCTTAAGGAGTTGGATAGGAAGAGGGATGTAGCCCTAAAGCGAGTCAGAGCAGAGATAGAGCATGTCGAGGGCATGACAGAGGAGGAGATGCGACAATCAGGAGAGGAGTGGGAGTCGTTTAAAACGATCATGAACTCCGAACGGCTTGTCTATCCAGAAGAAGGGTTAGGCCGCGAATCCTGATGGTTTCTGTTGTCGGTTCTTGGGGCGTTCGGCTTGGCCTACGAAGCCGAATAGATCCCATACTAGATAGCGCAACTCATCAACGTGATGGGTTAGTGCTGGGTTACTCTTGTCGAATTCTGTGCCGTTCTTATCCCATTTTGTTTGTTCCAGGTCCAGGATCAGCCAGGGACATTCAGAGGCGAGGATATATAGCCGCTCGACAATGAATAGGTTATTAACCGCTTGGGTGGAGTCGTAAACAGAGGGATTCTTATTGGGATAGCGTCTAATGGCCTTGTCTTTGAGTCCTTGTTTAGCCAGTTCATCCCAGACGATTTTCCAGTTGGTATGGCGTGAGTTAGGGGTTTTATTCTTCCCGCTGGCATCCCCGTGTATGTGGATTTTGCCCTGCTGTCCCTCACGCTTAAGCCAGTCACACACCGCTTCTGCTAACTCGAAAGTGTTGGAGTTCTTCAAGCGGAACTCACGGACGATTACCAGAGCATCTTTGTGGCGTTGCGCGGCGATCGCTGTTGCAGGCGAATTATTGAAGTCGAAGCTGACATAGATATCTTGTAATGGGTCGTAGCCTAACCCGCTAGACAACCCGATACAGTTCTTCTGGCGATTGAACGGATCGAAGGGTCGTCTACCTGCAATGGCGTTCACCTCTGCTAGGGCAACAGCAGCAGCTATCAAAGAACCGTCCTCAAAGCCTGGTGAGGGGTTTCTAGTGCCATCGGTATCTCGATAGTTCTTAGCCTCGCTAGAGAGGGCAGAATCAGCCGGAAAGATGATGTTCTGTTGCTGGAGGAGTAGCGAGAGGCGATCAGTCAGGGTGATCCGGTTAGCGGTGGTAGCTGGGAATAGCTTGATATTCCATTCAGGGTGTCTCTGGGCTAGTGTCTCAGCGGCAATGACTCGGCCTCCCTCCGACCGGATAGCCACCGTACTAGGCTTGTACCAGTTGATGATCTCACAGGCTTTACTGATGTGGTCCTCCACTGTTCCGCCACGTTCCCGGTATTCGTAGACCATCTGATAGGGAGTCTGGTCAACATCCCAGATTTGCAGGACAAAATGATCTGTGCTGAAAGTGGGTGATAGTCCTGCCAGGTACTTGCGTCCTTCGATTGGTTCCGTCCATTCCCCGATCGAAGCCCCGTCAAGTAGGTCAGCACTGAACACCTGCACATCAGACTCAGCAAAGTTTAGTTCGAATTCTTGCTCCCACTGCTGGTCTGTCAGTTTGCGATTCTCACGGGTCTTCTGTGCCCAGTCAGGATCTGCGTTATAGACCGGATGCTGTGAGTAATGGAGTTTGACCTTATGCCAGCTATCCCCCTGGTCAGTCCAAGCCTCGTAGAATAGCCCTAATTTGCCGTTAGGCGTTGAGTTAAGGATTACTCGGCCTTTATCCCCAAGCATCGCCAAAGTAGGCACAGCAGCCTGATAAACGCCTTCTATGCCATCAATGAAAGCGGCTTCATCGAATAGCAGGGCAGATACAGAGGGAATGCCTCTAGCAGCCCTGGCGGTGACTGGTAGGAAGACGATTCGCCCCAATCCTTTGAACGCTAAGGCTAACTTAGATTCTGTCTCAAGTTCTGGGCAGAGTGACCCCAATGACACCGCCATGTCCCTGATCCGTCCACCCAGGTCAGAGCTATCCTTCTGGGTTTTGGAAAACACCACACCTGAAAAGCCTGGTTCAGTTAATGCCCTCATGAGGAACCAGCTACACAGCGTTTCTGAGATACCCATCTGTCTGGACTTACAGATCACGGTGTTAGGGTTGGCTTCAATTTGGCGGATCAGGTCTATCTGAAAGTCGTAGGGCTGAAAGGGAATGACGCTACCGCCCGATCTGATGTTCACCATCGGGGCGAATAGTGCCCAATCAGTCGGGACGGCTGGCGCTTGAGATATAGCGTTAATCCGTTGTTCGCGCTCTGCTTTGATTTTTTTGAGTCGGTTAATCTTGGCGACTATTGGCAGCATTGAGGAGTTTTGTTTGTTCGTCTGCTGTGACTATGGGATCTGTCAGCGCATCTGAGGCTAGTTTTAGTTCTCCTACAACCTTCATTGCTCCAGCGATCGCGTAGATTACCTTACCGTCTTCTTCCGTTTCGGCAACAGGGATTATTTCAGTTAATCTATTGAGTCCAACCTTCAAGCATCGTGTTGCATCCGCCTGCCAATCTATGATCAGCATTCGTCTTTTGAGTGTAAAAAGTTGTAAAAGATTGTCATCTTCGCGCAGCTTGCAACGGTAGTTATACAAGGTCTGGCGCGTGATCTGCCACTTTTCACAAGTTTTACAATCCCCAAGAATATCGGCTTCTGCCAGGATGATACTGGCTCGTTCTGGAGTGAATTTTGGGGCAGGCAACTTACGATCTTTCACCTTTTCAGTAATCCCAAATTCTAGGAGTTCCGGTATCGATGTGGACAAAGCCACGATAACTCATGCCCCGTCCTACACCACCCTTTCCACCATCGTACCAATACTCAATGACCTTACGCTCTAACTCGAAGTCGTCCATCTGAGGGGAATAGAAGTCAGCAGCTTTACCCAGGGTATGCTGCGAACCTGGTACGCCTCCAACCTGAGCATTAATGGGTTCAGGACGATAACCGGATGTTAGCACCAGGGGAACACCCAAGTGTTTCTCTAGCGCTTCAAGTTCCTGAACCATCCTGCCAATATTGGCTTTGTGTTCGGCTGATTCCGGTTGGCGGGTTCCATTGTGGGTCATTTGAGTGTAGTAGGAGGACACCACAACGGGTGGAGGACCGGATCTCCATAATGCGGCAAAATCTTCCAACACTTTCGCGTCTATTTGAGATTGTAGCCACTCTAATGAGTCTGCCTGGTGTTTCTGCGCCTCGTAGAACTTGGCGACATTTACGAACGAGATACCGAGGCCATATTGCCCTTGTCGCCATCGTCGGGTGAATTCGAGGACAGTATTCGGTGCGACCTTGCCTTGAAGCCAATCGAGAGAGGTGTTCTGGTGGGGTAGGTCTTTGTAATAGCGGCAAACGTCAGTCAGTTTGATTGATGTGGTCATAACCTGTAATTTCCTTAATTCGGTTCCAACGTTCTGAGGTGTAAAAGGGTTGCTGAGAGTACCATTCCCATACATTCTTGTCGCCTTTCCTGAGGTTGCAGGAAGCGCAAGCCGTAACCAGGTTGTCTGAGGTTGTGGGGCCACCTGCTGATTTACTGACTAGGTGATCCAGCGTGTTGGCATCTCCACCGCAATAGACGCATTTATGTCCGTCCCGGTCTTTGATTTCCCGTCGATAGCGTCTGCGTTCATGTTTGGGGTCCAATTCGTCCAAGTGGATGGCATTGGGGTTCATGGGTAGAATGGGATGGATTGTTAGCTAGCGATAATGGGGACATAAGGTCATAGGTTTGATTCCTATCTGCTCCTGACAGGGCAGGATGAAAGACGTTATAACCCCAGCATTAACCCCGGTCTGCCTTGCAGCGGGGTTTTGTCATTTGTGGCTTTGCGGCCAAAATCATCTCTGCCAATCCCATGCACCATTGCCGTTTCTGATCCTCTGTTGCATCAGGGGGAAAGTTGTAATGGATCACCGTTTCATTAGGGGACCAATCGAAGGCCACATGCTTGTCATTTTTCATTTCGGTAGATTTGCGAAAGTTGCCTCAGTCTGTTGCACTGCCTTAAGTTCACGGGCACTCAGATAATTACGAGCAATATCAGGATCAGTCCCCTTTCGAGGTTTACGGGAAGAACGGATTTGGTCGGCATCCATACCCACCACGGCTTTATAGACCTCATTTGTTGCACTACGGTATTGTTCAGAATCATTGCCTATATCCACTTGTAAGCGATCTGTATATAGCTGTCTCGTTTTGCGTCCAACCTGTCTCACGTTGTCCCAGTCGTCCTTTTTGAGTTTGGAGTCTACGAGTTTGGCGACTTTGGATAAGGGGGAATTGGCAGGGGGTTTTAGGGTTCCCTGCCGGATAGCGTTGATGGTTTTGGCGAGGTTGGTTAGGCTCATTTCTTGGATGTGCGCTTACGTTTTGCGGTGGCTTTGGCCGCAGGTAGTGCCCGTTGCTTCCTGCCTCCCTTCAATGCGGGTGCATCGCCCTCTACGTCCTTGCGGAGTTCGTCCATTAGGGCTTCATTGGTTGCGAGGGAGCGACGAGCGACTTCGTTTAGTTGTGCGGCTGCGGTATAGGCTTGGGCGGTGTTTGCGCGGTCCTGTTGCCGGATGTTCTTCAGTCGGGAAATGACCCCGGTTAGAGGGGTATCAGAGGAGGATGACTCCTGTTGGGGCTTCTGCGTCATGGGTCGGTTTGTGCCCTGTGCGGGTTTGGCCATCTCTTCGCGGAGCATGGACGCAACACGCTTCTTGGCCCTTGCCCTGATCCGTTTAGCGGCTTCACCGATTACTTTGGGTGATCTGCCTGTTGCCGCTGCAATTTGCTCTACTGCTGTTTTTTCTTCTTCTCCGCTTGCAGGTGTGCTTTGTACTCGTTTAGGATTCGACTTTTTGCCGAGTCCGAGAGCTTGGGGGATTTCTTCGATGAGTTGTTTTTGGAGTTCATCTGTTACCTTCCGTTTATCTTCACCGTTTGCGATTCGTTCAGCGGCTTTGTTGATCCGCTCTGATACTGGCCCTGCCTGATTCTTAAGCTGGTCAAAAATTCCAAGAACTTGACCTGCTTGATCTGAAATATCTTTACTGCGTTCCGTGTCGATCCGGTTCCCCGCCTTAGCGAGGTCTTGAGCCGCTTTGGACTTCGAGACGACTCCAAATAGTTTCTTTTCACGGGATAGGCGTTGCCGGATAGCGGCTTGTAGTTCTGCCTTTTCTAGTGCCAAGTTGCGGCTAGACTCTTCTGCCCCGAATAGGGAGAACTGAGTCTCACTGATGGATGATGCCGATTGGACTGTATCGGCCAATTCCCGGACTACATCATTTGTAATTTTACGTCCCTTCTTCTGTTCCCGTTCGATGAGGTCATGCAGTTTCGTTTGGGCATCGTGATCCGTTACCCGTGATCCAATGGCAACCGCTCTCTCCTGTGGGATGTCACCCTGCACAACTTTATCAAACAGGTGAGGGGCGAGGCTCGACAAGGCTAACCCATCGGTAGCGATTTTCTCTTTTAATGGGATGCCTTTTTTCTCCAGGTCAGCACGGGTGATTCCGGTATCTCTGAAGAATTTGGCGGCATCCATTGAGTTGCCCCGACCTTCGGCAATGTTGGTTAGGGCTCCGATTGCTCTAGCCTCAGCGGGGGAGTCAACATTCAGATAACGGACTGCAACACGCTCTGCTCCAAGCTTTTTGGCAAGGTTTAAGCGGTTGTGGCCGTTTACCACGTAGTCTTTACCGTCTTTTGGGTCGCGCCATACTTGCAGGACTCCGCCTAAGTTGTCATCCCATTTACGAACGTCTGTCAGTGAGCCGGATGCGCCTGATTCACCGTGGATGAGTTTGTATTGGAATCGTTTGGGGTCAAAGTCGAGGTCGTTTGGATCTACCTCGTGAAGCCCCCTTGCGGTCTTTGGGAGGGATGCACCCCGACCGGATGGGGATTCTTTAGGGGAGTCCTGCTTATCGCCTGAGTTGGCAAATAGGGGCATATCAGAGGAGTGTTCTTCAACTCCAAATAGGGATGTTTGGGATTGCTTGGTCTTGTCGATATCCCGTTGAAGTGCAGCACGTTGGGAGATTCGCGCCTGTTCTTCCCATTTCTTCGCCCCGGCTTCATTGCCCTGACTGCGCTGGTAGTCTGCCTCTTGCTTGGCATATTTGGCGCGATCGTCAGCGGTCTTGAGGTCTTCCGGTTTTAGTTTCTGTTCAGGTTCAGGGGTGATAGGCTTTGATTCTTCTTTGGGTCGTCTCTTGTATGCCTTAACGACTCTATCGGCAAACTCCTGACTGTTCTTGAAGTGTCTTGTGTCACCTCTTCCAATGTTCAGGTAGGCATCGCTGATCGGCCCTGTGGGTACTTCCCCTTTGTTGAGCATTTCACGGATACGCCCGGATCTATCACGGTCTAGGACGTAATCTAGACCCCTCTCAGCGGCTTTGTCTTTGGCTTTGTTGACCTGTGCCGCTTCTTTCCGTAGGTTCTTCTCCGGTCGTCCTGCTTTGATTTGGCGCAACTCATTCCCCAATGCCTGAGCTGCAACCTTCCTCAACTCCTGTTGGGAGATGTCGGGATTCGCTTTTCTCGCTGCATCTACCTCACGTTTCACTGACCGGAGAATGCGCTGCTTTAAGACAGTACGTTTACCCTCAGAGTCACCTGCTACGGATGCGGCGGCGTTCTCTGCCCGTTGCTTAAGGTTCTTGGCAGAGGTCATGTTACGGGCATCGTCTGAGTAGCCCAATTTGGAGGCTAGTTTGGATTTACTATCCCGGTAATAGCCCTTTAGATTTTTATCGCCTGCGGCTAGGCGCTTTTTAGCCTCAGCACGGAGGTCGGAGAGAGTACGAAAGCCTTTGGTTTTAGGGGATGCCATAATCAAGACGGGTAGCGGAGCGGCATCCCATTAAGGGTGTCCCTTGTGCAGGGTTACTGATAGTTTAGCCTATTGCTTGGGTTTGCCGTTAGCTGGTTTCTTCTTTGCGATAACCCGCTTCAGTTGCTCCTCAGAGATGCCTGGAAGAAAATCATCAAATTTACTGGAATCCTTTTTAGTTGCCATGTTACGCCTCTTCCATGTGAATAATTAGCTTGTCGCCTTTCCGTTCTGCCTTGCTCACTTTGAACTTAGTGTGAGGGGGGAACAGTACCTCATTTTCGTGGGGGCTGTGGGAGTATTCAGTCACATTTTTCCCGGTCTTGGACTTGATTGTAAACTGAACTGGATGCTTACCCCATGCTTCGTTCGCCCCATCTTTGTTGCTGGTGGTGCTGGTGAATGCGGTTTCAGTGACAGTTGATCCAGGTCTATACATAGCCTGGACATCATCAATGGTCAATCCGTTACGCAATCCAAACCCCCGATATACCTCTCCTTTGTGGTCAGGCAACGAGCGCATGGCGGAGGCAATTACACGGGCATCCCGGTCAGTAATGCTGGGGTGATTGCTGTTCTCAGTCCCTCTAAGTTGGCGGTTAATTTTGGTGTATTCCGCTTTGGTGTAGAGGTTCATGGCAGCTACCTCCTCGAAAGAGGGCGGATTCTTAGCCTTTTTGCGCCATTCTGTCACTTGTGACGGGGAAGGCTTGTAACTAGCATCCCGCTTAGAGCTGTAAAGACTTGTGATGAAGTCGTCCTTCTCATCCTGAGATACCTGTAGGTTTCGCCAATCATCAGGCTTTGTTTTGGGTGGGTTGGGCAATTTGTCTGCGGCTTCACGGGCGAGTTTTTCGCCTTCTTTGAGCACTTGCATTCGGCGCATTACGAAATCAGACGCAGACTCGCCGGGGAGTTTTTCAATATTGACTGTTTTTGCTAGGTGTTCCTTGCTGCGAGTAGGTGATGGATTGACTTGTTTGGGCGGTGCTGGCGGGATCTTGGGTGATTCCGCTTTGGCTTTTGGCTGTAGGGCTGACCAATCTGTGAATTCCCCTGTAAAGTCAGGGAAACGATCGTCGCCTTTGGCGGCTAATTTACGAGCACGGGAGCGAATATCGTTAACAATCTCGCTGTATTCTTTATTGGGTGCATCTGGAATTTGCCCAGAGTGCTTATCCCACTGAAGTTGAGCCAACTTTTCACGCCCCTTGTCACTCATTTGGTTGTACGCCTCTTTAAGCAATGGGGCCGAAGCTTTGTTTAAGTCTCCTGTAATCGAGTTGTTATTGAGTCGGGCCATCATTGCACTCATGGTAGAAGCGTGTTCGTCGTCCCCTTGGCGCTTCCATGAGTTGTTCTGGATCATCCGTGCAATATCGTCTATTCTGCGGATAACGCCTTGATCTCCATTCCGTTTTGCTGCATCGCTCTCCAGATAATCGAATGCAGCCTTAGCAGTTGCCTTAGCCGTTGATGATGTTTCAGGGGCAACAGGCTTAATGGATGGAGTTGGAACTGGTGCTGGTTTTTTCGACTCGATCTCCTTGGGCTTCTCTTCTGGCTTGGGTGCTGGTTTTTCTTTTGCAGGAGGTGTCTTAGTAGCCTTGGGTTCCGTTTTTGCTTTAGGTTCGGCCTTGGTTTTTGGCTCTGCTTTCGGTTTTGGTTCCGCTTTAGGCTTGGGTTTGGCCTTAGCCTTGGGCTGCTCTGCGGGTCGCTTCTCTTCCCCCCGGATATACTTCAACTCTTGTCCAAGTGATTTGGCTGCCACTTTCCGCAGTTCTTCTTTAGAGATATTGGGATTCTGTTTTCTGGCAGCATCAACATCCTTTTTGATGGCTTTCAGAATCTGCCCTTTTAGTTTCTCGTTCTGCCCAATATCGGCATTGGTAGAGGCAACCGCAGACCCGACACGCTTCTCAAGATTGCCTTGAGATTTGGTCGCACGCCTGTCGGTTGCACCAGAGTCACCGCCGCCTAGAATCCTCTCTAACTCGGCCTTCTTCATCTTGGAATAGCCTTTCAGTCGGCGATCACCTTTGCCGCCCTGGTAGGCTTGTTTTGCCTGTGCTCTAAGTTGTGTAATAGTTGACATATGACGGTAGCCGTAGCGTTTCGCATCCCGTCAAAGGGTATTCCTGCACAGAGGATTAATCACAGTCTAACCCATGAACTCATCCAAAGTAATCGCCCAAATCAGGAAGAAAATCGAAAGTGCAAAGGTTGAGGCACTGAACCAAACTGCCGATCGTGTCTTGGATGATCTCAAAGCGAATGTTCCGATCAAAACGGGCGCACTGAACCAGAGTTATCAGATTCAGGAGAGGCCACGGAAAGGACGGTTACGGGTCGTCATTGGGTCGCCTCTCTTCTACGCGAGATTTCAATACATTTTGAGAGGAACCTATAAAAAACCACGCCAGTTTAATCCGGATCGGCTTTTCCCTCCGTTGGTTGCACGAACAGGTGTTTTAACTCAAAAAGAAATCGACATGAGCAAGGTTGAAAAACTCCTGAACGACAATTTCAGCAAGGCTTTCGACGATTAGATTTGATATAATAATGTTAAGCCCCCGCAGTGCTGGAAACACTCGGAGGCGTGACCCCTAACTGAACTAGAGGTAGAAATATTATGCCACGCAAACAACGTGAAGATTTGACTGGCCGAAAATTTGGGCGATTAACAGTTTTGAGTTTCGCATTCAGAAAGAAGAGTGCATACTATTGGAACTGTGTTTGCGAATGCGGAACAGAGAAGCAGATTGCGGTCACAAACTTAATACAGAGTACAAAGTCCTGTGGGTGTTGGGCTAAAGAAGTCTACAAGCGAGATGCAAAGCTGCGAGCATGGAAGCATGGCCTGGAAGGAACAAAAGAATATCGGGCATGGCAGGGGATGAAGAACCGATGCAACCCAGATAGCAATGCAGGTCGGTCCAATTACTATGGACGGGGGATTTCGGTTTGCGATGAATGGAAGAATGACTTCATGGCGTTCTACAACCACATTGGTCCAGCACCATCAGAGAAGCACTCGGTAGACAGAATCGACAATGATCGTGGTTATGAACCGGGGAATGTTCGGTGGGCAACCAATAAAGAACAATGTAGAAATAAATCAGATAACCACTACATTGAGTTTAAAGGGGAGAAACTGACGGTTATTGAGTGGTCAGAACGGATCGGCATTGAAGAATCGGCAATTAGAAGCAGACTAAGAAGAGGGTGGACCGTAGAGCAAACATTGACACTTCCAATAAATGCCAACCCTTTCGGGCGGAACAACGGCAGGACTCCACGATGCGTAGAATTCAATGGTGAAAGCTTACCTATCCCTGTATGGGCGAAAAAGCTTGGCATGAAGGATCATTTGATTAGATCCAGATTGAAGGATGGATGGCCAGTAGAGTCCGCGCTTACTTTGCCAGTAGGCAGTGAAAACCCGTTGAAACGTCAAAAATCATGAGTGACCCCGACGCACTAGACCTACTCCGCAAACAATTGGCTGATTCTTCCTATGCTGCAATTGCGGCACAGAAGGCACAGCAGGAATCGGAGGACTCAGCAACCTCTCTTCCTGGCTATTTTCTCGAATGGGATGGTTCAACAGGGTTAGCGGTGATTCAGTTAGAAGATGGTGGATTGATTAAGGCGCAGAGTATCAGCATTCGGTCATTTGCTAAAAATGATCGGGTCTGTGTGACTCTGACGGATGATGGGACGAATCCACTAGTAGATGGGTTGAATTAGGTCACTCTTGGCACTGCTCATTTGTTCGCTCTAATGCCCTTTGCTTGCGCTTCCTTTCGGCAGGTGTCATGGGCGCATTCCCGACTGGTTTGCGACCTGATTTAAGTGGTTCGGGGTTGTCGCTACAAGTAGATTTACATTTAGGGCATTTCCAGCGCTATCGTGACTGGGAAAC
>OGVO01000012.1_pt1 | contig 34043 bp, 48 predicted proteins | sample 1575771 | NCBI WGS metagenome assembly OGVO01 (sample SAMN07581527, study PRJEB24739) | freshwater metagenome | place: Singapore | collected 2015-01 | reverse complement strand
AGAGGAATCGCTTAAAAAAACTGTTGAGTGGTATTTAGAACGACCTGATTGGTTGTAATGTTAGATTCTGGCTCACCTCAATTTGATTTTGAAAAATATCGCTCTCTGATGGCTTCTGCTTGGGAAGCAGCGACCGAAGGCATTTTTTATTTTGTGTTATGTTAAGACATTATAATGTATTGATTTTTCCTAAAGAGCTTCTATTAATTGATGATTTAACCAATTTTGAAAAAATACTACTTGCTTTTTTAATTGATTTGGAATACAATCGGAGATATATCCAAATTGATGTTAATTATTTAACTAGCAGTATTAACAAGCCTTTTAGTAAAATTATTAAGTCCTTTAATTCTTTAGAGCAAAAGTGTTATTTGACTTATGCTTTAACGGGCGAGTACAAAGAAATTAAAAAGCCTAATATTTTAATCGACTTTTCTGTAAACATTGAAAAAATATACAACCAATGATAAACATAGATACAAGACTTTTGACTTCCGATATTTCAGACGGCGAACTTCGCCTACTTATGACCATTGCCAGTTTTATAAATGAAAATATGAAGGCATGGCCAAGTAATGCAAAAATTTTAGAGCGTACCGGCTGGAGCCTTGGTAAATTACAATTAACAAAAAAGGCGCTGGAGGAAAAGGGTCTTTTAAAAATTGAAAGCAGGCACAGAGATAATGCCCAGACTTCAAACGTTTACACCCTTAACTGTCCGCTAATTGGCGTTTATGTACAGGCAAATAAAATAAAACTAGAAGAGCAGGAGGGGTATCAAAAATCGAGCAGGGGGGATGATAAAAATAAAATATGGGGGGTATCAATAATCGAGCAGGGGGGCTATCAAAAATCGAGCAACGAAGTATTAACTAATGAAGTATTAACTAATGAAGTATTAACTAATGAAGTATTAATCAATAATAATACTTTAAGCGCTAACGCGCAACAGCGAGTTTCTTCTAATAATTTAAAACCTTCAACCTTAGAAGAAGAACCTTTGAAAGAAAAGGCGCACCGGGCCGACGTATTACAAAAAAGTGTAATAAGTGGGCAGGCGGTAGCCGAGCACCTGGGACTAGCCAACAGGCAGGATCTAATTAAGGCATTTGACGAGTACCTGGAGTATCGAAAAGAAATGCGCTTTAAAAAGTACGCAAGTGTTCAAACGGCAGCGCTTGCAATGAAGCTGCTTAAAACCTGCGCCGAGCGCTCTAGGTGTACGCCCATGGAAATAATAGACCAAACTCGCGCAAATCTTTGGCAGGGCCTTCAAGACTTAAAGCGCGCACCGCAGCCAAGACAACAGGAATGGAACCCGAAGAAAATACCGGCCTATGCGCCAGATCATGAACAACCATTTTAGGCATGCTACACATTTCACTTTTTTCTGGTATTGGCGGTTTTGATTTGGCAGCCGAGTGGATGGGATGGAATAATATTGTATCTTGTGAAATAAACGACTTCGGGAATAAGGTATTAGGATATTACTGGCCAGACGCTTACCACCACCGCGATATTCACACACTAAACTATCAACTAATAAATGATGAACTTACAAAGCGATTCGGCCAAGAATGGCGTTCAGATGACATTATTCTCACAGGAGGCTTTCCTTGCCAGCCCTACAGCGTCGCAGGAAAGCGACTTGGAAAAGAAGATGACCGCCACCTTTGGCCCGAAATGCTTAGAGTTATATCAGAGGTTGAACCGACCTACGTTGTGGGCGAAAACGTTAGCGGGCTACTTAGTTGGAACGGGGGAATGGTATTCGACGAGGTGCGAGCTGACTTGGAGGCTCAAGGGTACGAGGTCGCAGTTTTCGTTCTTCCAGCTGCGGGTGTCAATGCGCCACACAAACGAGAGCGGGTTTGGTTTGTTGCCGACTCCGACCACTCGGGACTGGAAAGGGGCAAGATCAGCGGAAGCGCTGGAGGCAGCAGGCAGAAACAGCAAAAACAGCCTGCCAGATTATTTCGCGGAAACTGGAAAGACTTCCCAGCTCAACCCGCAGTTTATTCTCGAAATGATGGGGTTCCCTTCCGATTGGACACTATTACCTTTTCAAAGTGGAGAAGTGAAACAATTAAAGCAGGAGGTAACGCAATAGCGCCTCAAGTCGCTTTTTAGATTTTTAAAGCAATAGAAAAAACACTCAATCATGAACGAACAAGATTTTGATTTTTCGCAGTTTACCCAGCATTCAGCCGAGCAGCTCCGCGACAGAATGACAAACCGGCAGCACGTTATCGCACCTATTCCACACGACCCAGATGCGGCCCTTAGAGAGGCGGAATACTGGAAGCGGGTAAGAAGTACCAAGAAGGCCGAGTTAAGGCCGTACCGGCCCGACTACACGCCTCAAATGGAATTTGAAGAGGCACGCACAAAGTTTGGAAAGCTGTTAAAGGCTAGAGAGGCAGAACTTGCAGTATTTAAACGCCAACAGGACTTTAAAATCACGTTTTCGGCCGAACAGGCGCAAATAGTGCGCGATCTATTAAAGTGGTTTATAAACGACGAAAGCAGCGCGTTACCAATACATAAAGGCTTTTATTTGTACGGTAGCCCTGGCACTTTTAAAACCGAAATAGTGAAATTGCTTTGTAAGTTCGCGCAGCAAGAACAGCTATCTAAGGCGCTGCAATTTATGGATATTAGTCAGATTAGCGACGAATTACTAGCCAAGGGGCCGGACGTGCTGGAGCAGGTGCGAATGTATGACCGGGTATTTGATGAGTGGGGGCGGAAAACACTACCGGTTTCCTATTTTGGAAACAAGGTAGATCCTGCCGAATGGGCCTTGGAAATGCGTTACAAGCGTTTTAAGTCCTTCGGGCAGATCACGTGCTTTATTAGCAACTTCGACCCGCAGACACTAGAAAAAAACCTATCCGAAATGGCGTTTGATCGGCTAGGCGAAATGGCGACCTCGGTGCGGATGCCTGGCGAAAGTAGGCGTAATTCCTAGCCATTAAAAGAAAATAAAAATATTTTTAGTTAAGTACTTGCAAATATCGCGGGGATATATTTACCTTTGGCAAATAATTACACGCAATGAAAAAGACGTACAGACAACACTTAGCAGAATGCACCGAGCCGTGGGCAGCAGATGCACTGCAATACCTGGAAGAGTATGGCCAAATGGCAGAGATGGAAACGGAATACCTAAGTGAGGCAATATGGTGCGGCTTTCTTTGGTCTGCAACAAAGCCCGGTCAAGGCGTTACTTACTGGCGTTCGATTTACTGGAAAATTAAAGCAACCGAACAAAATGATTGAAATAAAAAAGTTGAAAGCCGACTGGCTGGAAGTGGAGCCGATTATTAGAGGCTGCCATACGGCCGGCCCTGCGCGGGCAGATGCTCTTAACGCATTTTTTCGTGTCAATGGTTTTACGCGCAATACAGCAACCACGGTTTGCAATGATGTACTAATTGTGCGCGCTTGGCTGCACTCAATACACGACGCGCCGAACGTTAAAAAGTTGGATAGCTTTTTAAAATCTTACGCAAACTATTAAAAAACATGAAAAAAAAGAACCCAATTATCACGGCCATAATAGGCACGCTCCCCGCAATTATAACAGCGTTAAAGCGCGGCAAGCCGCAACAGGCAGTGCCCGCCAGCGCTTACGGCTATACGCAAGACCTACCAAGCTGGGCTAAGTATTTGACCTTGGATACCGATGGCTCCGTTACAGCACATGAGCAAATGCCGCAAGCAAAGCAAGCGGATGGAGCACCTAAATACATTTACTGGGTAAGCGAAGGAAGAAACGAAGAAGTGACCGCGAGCGTAATTATTCCGAAGGTATGGAGGGTAAAAAAGTAGAAAGCGCCAACCGCATCACTGCCAATATTATGCGCGTGGTAAATATGCAGCCTGGCTGCGTAGCCGCACGAATTAACACGGTAGGCGTTTGGGATCCAGCGAAGATGGTGCACCGGAAAGGCGGCAGTACGCCTGGCGTGGAAGATATTATTTGCGTTGTGCGTGGTAAGTATGTAGGCATTGAAGTAAAGGCGGGCAAAGATCGGCAGAATGAAAACCAAAAAAAAAGACAATTTGAGGTGGAGCGGGCCGGAGGTGTTTATTTTATTGCCCGCTCAACCGATGATTTTTTAACTTTTTTTAAACAATTATTGACGCAATGATCGATAAAGATTTCGAATTACAAGGAGAGGCTGCCGAACGTGCTGGGCCTAATAAATTAACTGCTGCGGATATACCCGAGGGCTTTAACTATGCGGCGGTAGATGCATCAGGTAATGGCTTTGCCTATCAAGGTAAACCCAAAAGGCTTAATACTTTATGGGTAGTAGATGGCAATTGGGGGCATGTTTTTATCGGCCTTTTTGACGCTACCGACTGGCAAAACAGCCTTGTGTCACGCGAAACTGCCGAACGGACGCATACCGAAGCAATTAAAGACCAACAAGACAAGCCTTCATTCCTAGAAATAGACCCTAACTTTTTGGAGGCGATAGCCTGGCGCATGACAGCCAACAAAGGCAAGTACCCTGTAAACAACTGGAAAGGTCTAACAGACCGCTTTGCAATCTTAGACGCAATTTACAGGCACGCTAACGACATAAAGCGCATACTTGAAGGAGGAGAAAGTTTGACAGGAGAAACAATACAAAAACATTGTGCTGCTATTGCATGCAATGCACAGTTTTTATTTTATCATTCACCAGAAAATCAATGGGAGCGAGCCGCGAGAAGCCGCAAATCAAACGCTAAAGAAATTTAACTATGATCCACCAAAATACAATACTTGCATACAAGGCCAACGCAGGCCAGCGCAACCGGCAACTAGACAAAGTTTTCGACTACCTATTTGCCAGAACAGGAACACAAGGCGTAACGGCTGAAGAAATAGGAGCGGTTTTAAAGCTGCCCAAAAGCACGGTTCACGCACGACTGAATGATCTTAAAGTTGGCTACTACTACAAAGGCGCGTACCACTTCCTAGAGGAGGCTGGCGTACATAACAAAGAAAAAGGGAGAGCGCTAACACTTTACTCCTTAACGCTTACAGAGCCTGACCCAAAAGAGCTGTACAAGGCAGAGATTAAAAGCCTTGAACGAAAGATACAAAGGCAGAAAGAGCGGTTAGCTGTTTTAGTTTCTGGCCTTAAATTTGAAAATGAACGGTAATTATTAACTTTAAAAATAAAAAATATGGACATTAAATCGCTTATTTACGCAGTTGCACAGGTGGTTCTTACGATCGGCCTAGCCGTTTCAGTTTACGAGCTAATCCAATTTTTAAAAAGCGCATACAAAAATTTATTTAAACGTTCGTAAAATCGCGCGTAACTTTGCGCTATGCACTTAGGTAAATACTTTACACTTGAAGAAATGACGCGCAGCCGCAAAGCGCGTATGTTAAAAATCGAAAACAACCCGAACGCGGAGCAAATTGAAAACCTGCGCGCTTTGGTCAAGCAGCTGGATTGGCTGCGTGAGTACATAGGGCGCCCAATCGTCGTAACTTCTGGGTATAGAAATCACGCCGTGAACCGTGCCGTAGGCGGCTCTAAAAATAGCGATCACCTTAGAGGTCAGGCGGCAGACATTCACGTTCCCGGGTGGAGTACTCAAAAATTATTCGACACCATTCGGAACAGTGGCATAGTTTTTGACCAGCTTATACAAGAATTTGATAGCTGGGTACATATCAGCTACGACCGTAAGCACAACAAGCGACAGGCGGTGTACGCCTACTACGAAAAGGGAGAAAAGAAAATCGGCCCAGAAAAACCTAAGAAATGAAACTATTTACAAAACGTACTTGGATAGTAGAGCGCGTAAAACAGCGGAAAGCAAAAGAGCTGCCCGACTACGCAGGAGCAGAGCGCGATTTTTGTAGACTTGTTGAGCAGGGCGTAATTTATGAAGTGCAAAAAATAGGTATAGCGCAGCAGGTAAGCGCATACGCAGTGAGATAAATCTTAGGAAGCGGGACAAGGCTGTAAAGTCTTCAACGTACGACCGAAAGTTTGAGATGGGAGGCCTCGGCAAAAGAGCTGGGGCCGACTTTAAACAGGTGGAAGTGGTAGGCCGGCATTTGAAAGCGCCGCCCGGCTGGGTTCGACTCCCAGACCGCCCACAAGTTAAGAAGTAGATAAAGTACGTTTTGATTTTTGGAGGATGCTAACCGGCTGCTGTAATGGTGGCCGGTTTTCTTGGAGTTAAAAAACTGCCTGCTGGCCGGCGTTATATTTCTAACCATGCAAAGTATTTTTCAACCGCCGGCCGTAGGCATAAAATACTTATTCAATTTCATCGTAACGGGGCGCCGCCTTGCTGTAAAGTTGGGCGGCATTTTAAACAAGCAAACAAAACAGACCATGAGGTTACAAATAAAAGACATTATACCAAACCCGGCAAACCCGCGCGTTATCCGCGATGAGCAGTTCCGCAAGTTAAAGCAAAGCCTGGCGCAGTTCCCGCAAATGTTAGAAAAGCGGCCTATTGCAGTCACCAAGGAAGGCGGTAAGTATATTGCTTTGGGTGGCAACCAGCGTTTGCGGGCCTTGCTAGATCTAAAGCAAGAAATAGAGGAAAAGTGGTTTCAGCAGACTTATTACATTACAGTAATTGAGGAAGAAATACTTGTTGGCTACTTTGCAGCTGGTATTCCCGTTGTTGATTGTACCGAGCTTACACCCATGCAGCAAAAGCGCTTTATCATCGCAGACAACGTGCCTTTTGGAGAATGGGACTGGGAAGGCTTAGCGAATGAATGGGATGTGGAAGAATTGGCCGACTGGGGTTTGAATGTGCCGGGCTGGGAGCCAGCGCCGGATGAAGGCGACGAAGTGAGCGAGGAAGAACTAGACGAAAGCGCGGAAAATGCAGAAGAAATACAAACAGATATAAAGCTGGGTGATCTGTTCGAGATAGGGCCGCACCGCCTTTTGTGTGGAGATAGTACCAGCGAGGCGGATGTTTCTAGGTTGATGAACGGCCGGAAGGCGGACTTAGCGCACAATGACCCGCCCTACGGAATGAAGAAAGAAAAAGAAGGGGTACTTAATGACAATCTAAATTTTTCCGATTTACTAGATTTTAATAAAAAATGGATTAATACTCAATTTAATTATTTAAAAGAAAATGGGTCATTTTATTGTTGGGGTATAGATGAACCATTAATGGACATTTATAGCGAAATACTTAAGCCACTAATAAAGCAGCAAAGGGCGACATTCAGAAATTTAATAACCTGGGATAAAGGAAACGGACAGGGACAAATGTCCGAAAATACTAGAATGTACGCGGTAGCAGACGAAAAATGCCTTTTTGTCATGTGCGGAGTACAAAGTTTTGAATTTGAAAGGAACGAGAGCAAGTATAACAATATTTTTGAACCAATTAGATTGTATTTTGAAAATCAAAAAAACAAAAGCGGCCTAACTGTTAAAGAGCTTTCAAATATTGATAGTACTAGAGTTAGCCATTATTGGGCTACCGTTCAATTTGAGTTCCCAACAGAACAATCTTATAGTAAAATAAAAAACTACTGCGAACAAAACGGAATAGACGCTTTCAAAAAAGAGTACGACGAACTCAAAAAAGAGTACGACGAACTCAAAAAAGAGTATTATTCTACTCGCGCATATTTTAACAATACCCACGAAAACCAAAACAGCGTCTGGAGTTTTGACCGAACTGGACAGGCAGAAAGAGAGCTAACCGGAGGACACGCAACACCAAAACCGATAGCGCTATGTTCTCGAGCCATTAAAAGCAGTTGCCCAGAAAACGGTTTAGTTCTTGACTTTTTCCTCGGCTCTGGTTCCACGATGGTAGCCGCGCAACAGTGCGGGCGCACCTGCTACGGCTTAGAGCTGGACCCGAAGTACTGCCAAGTTATCGTTAATCGGATGCAGAAACTTTACCCAAGCCTACAAATAACTAAAAACGGACAACCCTATGCCACTACCAACACCACTACCGAAGGAGAATAAACCCGACTTTATGGAACGCTGCCTAGCAGACGAAACAATGCTGAAAGAGTACCCAAGCGGCGTGCAGCGGTACGCGGTCTGTTTGACGCAATATAAAGCGGCAAAAGAGCCAAAAAACCAATCAAAAACAGATTCTATTCAGAAATGACAAAACGAGGCCCAAAAGAAAAAAGGGATCACCTATACAAGCCCGGCCAGTCAGGCAACCCAGCCGGAAGGCCTAAGAAATTGCCTGCACTAGAAGAGGCGATAGCCAACGTATTAGGGCAGACGCGGGAGGTGAACGGCGAACAGATCACAGCCGTTGAGGCGATTATTAGAAAGTTATTCCAGCAGGCCGCTTCTGGCAGCATACAAGCGGCAAAACTGCTGCTGGAACGCGGGTACGGCCTAAGCAAGCAGACGATTGACATTAAAGGCGACCTGCAAACAGGGCCAAAAATGGATCTAACTAAGTTAAACGAGGAAGAAAAGCGGAACTTGCTAGAACTATACCGCAAAGCCCTGCCGGATGGGGATAAATAGACATGATTACGAAGGAGCAGTACCAGGCAATAAGGCACGACCTATGCAAGTCTAGTTTTTACGACTTTATTAGAGAGGTACAACCTTCTTACCAGTTCAATTTTCACCATTTAATACTAATTAAAGCCCTGCAAAGGTTAGCAGACCGCGAAATACAGCAGCTGCTTGTGATGATGCCTCCAAGACACGGTAAGTCGGAGCTAGTAAGCCGCTTGTTTCCTGCTTGGATTTTAGCCCGCAATCCTGCGGAGCAGATTATAGCTGCCAGTTATTCGGCCGACTTGGCCGGCGCTATGTCCCGAGATTGTCAGCGCGTTATAAGCTCCGAGGCGTATGAGGAAATATTCCCAGATACTAAACTAGCAGAGGCAAAAGACGCAGGCGCAATCCGTACCAGTAAGCGGTTCGATATTGTAGGCGGGCGCGGGTACTACCTTAGTGCCGGCGTGGGCGGTGGTATCACGGGCGCAGGCTGTACTGTTGCTATCATTGACGACCCAGTGAAAAATGCCGAAGAGGCAGACAGTTCGACCTATAGAAACCGCGCGTGGGAATGGTACACAACGACGTTTAAAACGCGCTTTGAACCTGAATGTGTAGAAGTAGTATGCCAAACGCGCTGGCACGAAGATGACCTAACAGGTAGAATACTACAGTACGAGCAGGCGGGGCGCGTGGTTATAAATATGCCTGCACTTGCCGAACAGGCCGACGAACATAGGGAGCAAGGCGAGCCGCTTTGGGAAAGCAAGTACAGCCGCGAGCAACTCTTGAGTATTCAAAAAAGTATTGGAACCCGCGCTTGGAACGCCCTGTACCAACAGCGACCAGCTGCCCAAGAGGGCGACGTTTTAAAAAGGAATTGGTTCCAATATTACGACCCTCGGGAGCTGGTGGTGGACAGGCCCGTGCACTTCTACTTCGATACAGCCTACACAGACAGCGACCGCAACGACCCGACAGCGGGGATCGCCTACATGGTTCGCGGCGCAGACTTTTATATTCTTGAGGTAGCGGCCGAATACCTGGATTTTAACGCAGCGCTTAAATGGCTACCTGCGTTCGTGCGCCGGAATAGCTATACTCGCCAGTCGATTATCCGCGTCGAGCCGAAAGCCTCGGGCAAAAGCCTGGTGCAGGTGTTACGGGCAAACACAGAACTAAACGTAAAGGAAGGGCCAATCCCAAAAGGCGATAAAGTATCTCGGGTGAATAGCGTATCGGCAATAATTGAAGCAGGCCGCGTGTACCTGCCGGCCGGCATGGTTTGGGTAAATGACTTTTTGGAGGAAATATCAACCTTCCCGAACGGCGCGCACGACGATCGTGTTGACTGCCTTAGCGGTATGCTAATTTCAGAGGGTAAGAAAGGCGGCATAATAGCAAGTGGTTAAATATAAATACACCTATGGTTTTGTAAAGTGGTTTTTTGTCTGCCGGCTGGCCGCTGTAATAGTCGCCAGTCGGTTTTTTACTTTTCTTGAAAAATAACTATAAAAATATTTTTATAATTGAGCCGGCCGCCTTAACTTTGCCTTACAATTACGAACAACGCTAACAATTTAAAAAGATAAATCATGAAAAACACTAAAGCAGTAAACGAATACAAGCAGGCAGTAAGCGCAGATATTAACAAGCTTTCAACTACAGAAATAAATAAAAAGTACGCCTTAATGGCTGGCTTTTGCGGCCTAACCTTGCAAGAAGCGGCTCAAATAGTTTCTTTAATGGCTGCACAAGCGCAACGATAAAAATAACAGGAGCAAGATAGTGAATATGTGAACAGTACAAAGGTGGCCGCTGCAATAGTCGCCGCCTTTTTTCTCTTTGCCGTTTCAGCGTAAAGTCCGTAAAACAGCGTAAAATTTGCACACTACTAAATTTTTTAAATATGCAATACCAGGAAAGATTTGACAAAGCACTAAAGCAACTCACAGAGCTAGAAAAAGAAATAAGCAGCATCTTGCAAGGTGCTGCCAAGGATGGCGAGTTGATTGTAGGTTACCGCAAAGCGGCGCAGATTAAAGCGTTTCTCACTAAGCTAGCTAAAGAGCCGAACACCAGCAACGCCAAGAAAAGCGCAGGCCCTCCGGCAGACCTATTCAAAGCAGAGGCGCGGAAACTAATAAACGAGCCACGCCGCAACCCAACACCGCCAGACTTTTTTAGCAAGTTCCGGAACGGCGCACCTACGCCGGTCGCCTTAGAGGTAGAAAAGCCCTGGACAGTAGCGGAGCCGGTGCGGCAAGAAGAACCAGCGAAGAAGGCAAAGAAGAAAAAAGACACAGGTCCGGTACTAGCTACAAACGTGGGTGAAGATGGCGGCGATAATTAAGATTAACGACATTTCGTATCGGCTACCGCTGGCGCTGGAGGACATAACCCTTCGCACGCATTTGCGCATTATGGAAGCAGAAGCGAACGCGCCTAAGCGCCTTTTGGAGCTATTGAATGAGCAAGACCCGCTTAAACGCGCGCAGGCTGTCGGGTTAATAACCGACAAGCTCTACGTCGGTAAAATAATACCTTACTTCGCAAACGTAATTGAAGCGGCTAGCGGCATACCTGCCGACGTGCTACTTGGTCGAAAGAACTGGGAAGGCGCACCAGTCGCCATGATAGAGGCGTGGTACTGGCGTATTCAACAGTGCTACCTTGACTATAAAGAAGTCAAAGATCAGGCGGTTTCAGAATGGGAAATAAATGGTAGCATCTGGAGCCTTCCCGAGAAACACATGACCAAGTCCACGTTTGGCCAATTCGCCGAAGCTGCACAGTACGAGGAAAGCGTGAACAGCTTGAACGCTGGCAACTGGGAAGCCATGCCCTACGTAATGGCCGTACTTCTTAGGCCTAAGGGCGAGGTGTTCGACCCTTTGACATTTGACGACATAGTAGAAGAACGTAAGGAATTTATGCTGGGGCTTGGTATGGACATTGTGATGCAGACCGCTTTTTTTTTGCAGAAGTTAAACGAGAAGTCCGCGCCAGATTTAGCAATTTATACAGCAGCGCGGGAGCTGGCTCGGCTAAAGCAAATAATGAACTAAAACCGTTCGGATGGTACCTAACTTTAAAGCAGTTAGCCGAAAGTGGCGTGTTCAACTTAGCAGGCTTCACAGCCTTGCAAAGCGCGCAAAAGGCGAACCTTTACGAGGCGCTCTTTTACCTAAGCGCAAAAAAGGCCGAAGCGAAGTACCTGGAGAAACTACAAAAGGAACAACTAAAACAAACAAAAAAATGAGTGACCAAAATTTAGGCATCAAAGAAACCGCCGAGGCGGTTGAGTTCGTCGGTACATTGATTAGCAACGTAGCCGACGCGGCAAAGGACAACAAGTTGGACTGGACTGACGCTATTAAGTTCACGGCGGCAGCCCGCAAACTTCCCGCTGCTGTATCTAACTACGTCGCTATACCTGCCGAACTGGCCGACCTAAGCGACGAAGAAGCCGACCAACTTGTCGAGGTGTTCGCGCAAAGTCTTGAATTGTCCGACAAGGAAGTGGAGCATTTCGCCGAGCGTGGTGTTGAGTTGGCCGTACTGCTGACCTCGTACATTGCCGATATTGTGCAATATCGCAAGCACCAAGTCGAACAAGCAGTTTAGTAGTCTTCTCATGGGAACGGCCCTGCCTGGCAAATGAGCTGGGCGGGGCTTTTAAGCAATAAACAAAAATGCAGATCACGAAGTTAAGTAACCTTTTTTGTGAGTTGGTGGAACAGTCGCAGTTCTTCCAGAACTACCACTTTGGGTACCATTCCGATATAAATACAACAATTATCAACAAGTTTAACCCGGATGGGCTGGAAGGTACCAAGTTTCCGCTGGTTTTGTGGGCCGCGCCAGTTGAGGGTAGTTTGTCAGCCTTAAACGGCCAGCGCGGAACCAACAACGTACAGGTGGATCTTTATTTTTACGACCTGCAAGGGCGTGACATGGATGGGTTTACTATTCAGCAAAGCCTACTAGAAACTTGGGACAAGCTGCATTCTCATGCCGTGGAGTTTGTAACCGCTGCGCAAAAGTCTAGCGTTTTCAGTATTCAAAACCGCAATATCACGTGGCTAACCGACGCCAACCTTCACAACGACCGTTTGTTGTGTGTTGGCCTTACCTTTGTAGCCGAATTGGCTTTTGCCTGCGAAGATTACGAACTTGAGCATTTGCAGCCGATAGATGATTGCAGCCTAAGCAGTAAAGACCAAGAATACTCGCAGAAATGATCGACGAAAAGGTAGGCAGAACAATAGCCAACTGGCTAAAGGTGCGACTAGCAAAGGAGCTAAGGGATCAGGGTCACAACCTAACAGGCTCGCTAATTAGCAGCCTGGAAGAAAAAATAACGGTCACCGCCGGCCGCTTAACTATTGAAATGTTCGGGAATGATTACGGCGATCCGGTAAACACTGGCGTACCCGCGGCCCGTATTCCATACACGCCTGGACAAAGCCGTGCAGCTACTTCTAAGTATATCCAGGGGCTTATCAACTACGCCGAGCGCCGTTTTGGGTTACGTGGAAAGGAAGCAATTAGCGCAGCTTTTGCCATTGCCCGCAAGCATAAGCGCGAAGGGATGCCGACACGAGGGAGTTTTAAATACAGCCAGAACGGCCGCCGCACAGGCTGGATTGACGTGATACTAGCAGATAACGACCAAGAACTAACCGCCTTCGTCGAGGAGTGGGTAGGAACAGAGGTAACAATATTAATACAAAATTTCAGCAAATTAAGACCGTAAAATGGCAACAGTAGTAAGTAGACCGCAAAATACGTGCAGCGCATACGAGCCGGCACGGTACACCGTGGACAGTATTAATACAGCATCGCTAATCGAGAAAATGATAGTCAATGTACGAACCGCCAGCGGAGGCGGTGGTACTATTATTGGCACACTGTACCGCGATTGGATACGCCGCACTGGTGCGGGGCCTGCTTATGTCTATAGGTTCGAAGTAGATATAGCAGGTATTTTGCAAACCATTGTAGGAAGTTCGGCAGCGGCAAGGTACCGCGCCTTTTTGGCTCCAGGGTTTGCAAACCGCGACTGCGTAGACGCTTATCAGACCTTTTACATGGAATTTAAGTTCCTGTTCCGTGACCCTGCTACTAATTTGCTGGCCGATTTGGGCGATACGGCCTATGTTGATCTTGATACTAAAGTCTTTAATGTAATTAGGCCCAATAGGGAAATATTTGATACTTTCCAGAATAGCCTATACCGAACTACTGGAGCGTTCCCGAATAACCAAAAGCTATACAATTTTAACACAGGCGCGCAAATACCGATTCGGTATAGTGATACGTACAGCCTATGCTTTAACACAAATGGGTTTTGGTTCGTTAGAATTGTGGAGCTAAAAGCCAATGGAACTATACACACCTCTTACCTAGAACTCCCTTCTACTATCTACAACTTTTCAAATAAAGTATTTTCCGTTCAAGTAGGGCCTAATTATTTAAAGTCTTTACCCTCTACGGATTTCGACGCAAACGTGCCGCCGCAATTTGACGCGGCAACAGTTAGTTATAAGATGGGCCTTACAAATGCAGTAAGAACATTACTAACCGAAGAACTGGAATTTGTTGTAATGCCGGAATGCGGCGGCGGCCTTCGGCTGGCTTGGGTAAACCAACGCGGCGGTGTAGATATGTATACCTTTGACGCTAAAGTAGTAGAGGGCGTAGAAGGTGCGTCTGAAATTGGTATCCGGCCTAACGTTTGGGCAAGTGCCGCACTTGTGCCGACGCCGGAAAGCCGTGGCAGCTTTAAAGTAAGCTCAGAAAGGAATGAGTACTACGAAATTGAAACGCGGGTGTTACGGCCTAATTTGGCCGAGTTCGTAAGCCAAGTACTAACCAGTCCGGAGGTTTATATTTACGATACTGCAATGAGCACGGTAAACCCTTACCGTTCGGTAATTATTTCCGATGGGCAACTAATTGAAAGCGACAGCGACGAAATAGGAATGATTTTAAAGTTCAAAGTTTATCCAGCCAACCAAACGCCAACCCACGTACAATAGGATGCCACGGACAGAGATATACATAGATAACCAGCTAGTCAATCAAATACAAGGCGACCAGCCTATGTCCCTAACTTACCGCATTGACGCGCAAGAGTCACCTGGTACAATTAGCGGGTATTTTGCCAAGCGGCCAATCCGCATACCTGCCGACAAACAGGCGCGGGCAATTTTTGGGGATTGGGTAGATGGCGACCAGAAAGCGGGAGCGGTAAACCGCAAGCCATGCCGGATTGACGTGGATGGGGTTTCCGTTTTCCGAGGCGTCGCCCAACTTGACACAGTCTTTGCGGGAAACGGCAGTTTTCGCCGCCGTTCGGAGCAGTTTGAGCTTGTATTGACCGCAAACAATGCGGCTTGGTTCGGGCAGATGAAAACCATACTTGTTCGCGATATTGTAGAAACGTACATACCAGCAGGAACGATTTGGAACGATACTTTTGTAGCTGCGAACGACAACAAGGTGCCCGCCTCTTCGGCGTGGTGCCTTTTTTTGGGCAAGGTCAAGGACTGGTCAAACCCGGATACGATTGAGTACACCGACCTCACATTTGGGGTATTTATTACGCAATTAATCACAAAAGCGTTCGCGCTTGCAGGGTATGCAGTAGATAGTACCTGGTTCACACACGACGAGGTGCAGCGCTATATTTTGCCGCTGCCTAGCAGGCCGTTTCCGGTAGAGTTCGGCGCGGCTTGGGAAATGAGAATTAAGGATGGAACGAACCCGCAAACGATAGCGGCAGGTGCTGGCCCTGTTGTTATAATTTTAACGGGCGACCAAGAATATTTTGACCCGAGCGTATTATACAACACAGGAACGGGCGAATATACGGTGCAATACGGCGGCGAATACGAGGTAACATACGGCTTTTTTAACACTTCTGGCGATGCTTGCTACGCAACAAACAATACAACAGTGACCACGACGCCGATAGTCGGTAGTGCGTTTGGTGAATACTTAGAAGCTACCGAAAAGGTATTTTTTGCAGCAGGGGACAAGGTTGTGTTAAAGGTTATAAACGGCGGAGCCGTAGCGATTACGCCGCAAATTTTTACCTTTATAATCAAGCCAGCGTTTGAGTTCAAAGCAGGGTACGAAATAAATTTAGGCGTACAAACGCCAGACACTTGGACAATGGCCGATTTGATTCTAGGCTTTTCCCGTGCGTTCAACCTTCAATTTTTCACGAACGTAGAAACTGGAAGGGTTAGGATTGAACCGCAGGATGGGTACTACATGGGTGCTACCTACTCGGAGGGGTTCTACCAAGATACTACCCGCCTAGATTTTACAGCTAAGATTGACCTAGCTAAAAAAGCGGAACACAAAGCGGTAAACGAGCAAGCGGCCCGGCTGGCATTAAAATGGGCGACCGATAGCGGCGACGAAAACGCGGAGCAAGTAGACCGTGATTCTATGCTACCCAGCTTTGCAGGGGCTTACAACTACCCGACCGATAGGTTCCAGGAAGGGGAAGAAGTGGTAACGGTGCCCTTTTTCTTCAAGTCGATAATGTACAACGCGACCGAAATTAAACACCCTGTTTTTGGAGCTGCTAAAACGCCGCTTTTGCCTATTCTTCAAAAGACCTTAGTAGGCGGCGATCCAGTAGCAGCAGGCGAAGACACAGGGCCGCGGATCCTGTACTATGCAGGCCGCCGCGCTGGCCTAGATGGCTATGTTGCGCGGGGGCTTGGTTCGCCCTATGACTACCCAGCCGCCTGGTTTTTCAATTACAACGACGCAGCAGGCAACAGCCCAAGCCTTTCATTCAGCGACGAAACGCCGAACGCTTACGGTTCTGCAACCCTTGGCCTTATGGCCCGGTACTGGCTGCAAAGAATAGGGCGTGTAGAATGGGGCGAAACGGTAAAGGAGTGGATATTCTGGAGAACAAACGACATTTTGAACCTAGACTTTAGAAAAAAACTTCTAATTGATGGCCGCACCTATATTTTAAAGGAAATAGACGGGTATTTACCAGGGTACACAGGTAGCAGAAAAACAGTACTAGAAGCGGACTACATTCTGCCAACGACGCGCAGCAGCGCAATAGACAACACTAACATTCAAGGCCTACTAAAATAAGACATGGCAACACAAAAGAAAATACTTTTTTCGGTAGAAATTGAAGGAACCGAGCAGGCGATAAAAACACAAAAGCAGCTAGCCGACGCGGTTAAGCAGGTGAACGAACAGCTTAAAAACACCGAGATAGGAACCAACGAGTACCGGAAACTAGAAACGGAACTCGGGAAGCTGAAGAATGCACAAAAAGACGTAGCAGACAGCCAAAAGGTTATACAGCGCGAGCTAGAGGTGCAGGCAAGCGGAGGCGCAAAGACCTACCGCGCTTTGAACGCCGAGCTAGTGAACCTTCGAAAGTTATACAAGGAACTAACGGAAGTCGAAAGAAATAGCCAAATCGGCGCAGATATGCGCAGGCAAATACAAGCCCTAGACACGGAGTTAAAAGACATTGACGCTTCGATTGGTCAATTTCAGCGCAACGTCGGAAACTATGCCCAAGCCTTTAGCCCTTTGCGGGATATAATAGCGCAGAGCGTGCCCGGTTTTGGCCAGATGGCGCAGGGAGCCGAGGCGATAAAAACCGGCATTGGCCAAGTTGGGCAGGCGGCTAGCCTTTCCGGCAAAGCAATCGCGGGAATGTTTGGAGCCTTCCAAGCGATTAGCATAATATTAGAAGGCGTGCAGGCTATGCGCGAATTTGCCAAGGAAACCAACGAGCTACGGGGAAACATTCAGAGGTTGAGCGGTGAAACGGGCGAAGCTGCGGCAGCCGCAACCGGCCGAATAATTGCCCTCGGTAATACATTCAAAGCCGATCAGGAGGAACTACTAAGGGCAACGACCGCCATAAGCGTAAACTTTGGCATCAGCTACGAAGAAGCACTCAATAAAATTGAGCAAGGCTACCTTGCAGGCGCAGATGCAAACGGTAAATTTTTGGATGCCTTAACCGAGTTTGCACCAAAAGCGAAAGGCGCAGGAGCAAGCGCCGACCAGCTAACGCTAGCCTTAACGCAGGCGGGCCGGGCCGGTCTGGAAGAAGAAGAGGTACTTGAGAAAATTATCCAAACGTCTGACAAGCTAGAAGGTAGTACAAGCGACTTAGTAGATACTACTGACGAGCTAACAAAAAAGCAAATCGAACAGTTAGCAGTAGAGAATGAAATAGCGGCCGGTAAAGTGGAGCTATCTAATAATATTACAAAGCTGTTTGGGACCCAAAACGGGTTTTTTGACTATTTGCAAAGCTCAGGCTTAAAAATTCTAAACAAATGGCTTGAGGGCGTTCAAAAAATATTTGCAGCATACAACGGACTATACGAGGCCGGAAGGCTGTTATTAGATGGTAATTTTAGTATTTCAGAATTAACAACAGCTTTTAATAAAGGTTTTGCCGATTCATTAGCAGCAGGCGAAGAAGCGCTAAAGCAACAAAAGCAAGCGCAGGATAACGCAGCAGCACTGCAAGCGCAGGCGCTAGCAGATAAAGACAAGCGGGACAAGGAAGACAGCGAGCGCCAAAAGGCAGAGCGCGAACGCGATGCAGCGAAACGAATTAGAGAGCAAGAGCAAAAGCAGCAGGAAGAAGCGATAAAGGCGCAACAGCAGTACAACGATGAGCGCTTGCAGCTACTCACAGAGCTAAATAAGCGCCTAGCGGATGGCGCCATACAGGCAATACAAGACCAAACGGCGCGCGAAGTAGCGGAAGAAGACAAGCGCCTGGCTGACGTAAAAGCCGCACTTATTAAACAGCGGGAAGAGTTTATAAAAACGCAAACGGAAACCCGCGCAGCCCTGGTACAGAACCTTGGAAAGAATGCGGCTGAAGTACGCGCCTTTGATGCACAAGCGGCAAGCGACCTGCTAATACAGCAGCAGCAAGCCAACGCAATTATCGAACAGGAAGAGCAGCGGCACGAACTGCGCTTGCGGGAAATTAAAAACAATGCCACGCGGCAGGAAGCGACCGACCGATTGGCACGCATCCGCGCCAACCTGCAAGCAACGCAGGAAGGTTTTAAGATTGAAGCAAACGCCGCAGCGGTCGCACTAAACGAGGCAATAACCGAAGCACTGCAAGCAGGAGGAACGGAGGCCGAGCGCGGGGCAGCAGTGGTGCAGTTACGCCTAGAATATGACAAGCAGCAGGCGCAAACGCAGGTACAGCAGCTAGACCAGCAGATCGAAGAAGTACAAGCAAACCTTGAACGCCTGGCAACAGACGACACGATCACAAACGCAAGCATAGAGGAGTACAATTTTTTGGTGACGCAGCTTGACCAGCTAACACTTGCGCGTTCTGAAGCCGAAAGGAAATACACGGAGATAGTAGTAAGCGAGGCTGCCAAGCGTGACCAGACGCTAAAGCAGCAGCAGGAACAAGCGCTTGAACAACTCGGCCAAATAACGGCCATATTTGACCAAATACAGTCTGCGGCAGCGCAGCGGGAGCAAAACCGCCTAGATGAGGCAGCGGAAAAGAATAACGAACGGATCCAAGAACTAGAAAAGCAACTCGAAAACGCAAGCGGCCAACAAAAGGCACGTCTGGAAGCGCAGCTCAACACCGAGAAAAAGAACGCGGAAGAGTTAGAAGCAGAAAAAGAGCGCCTAAGAAAAGAAGAGGGGCAAAGGAATAAAGCGTTTGCGACGGTTCAAGCGATTATCAACACCGCCTTAGCTGTTACCAGAGCGCTTGCAAGCCCTGGCGGTTTAATCGTTGCGGCTATTGCAGCAGCGCAGGGAGCGGCACAAATTGCCACAATTCAAGCACAGCCAGCAGCTGAAGGCGGCTTAATGGGTGGCGACGTACCGCAAATAAAAGATGGGCTAATTGTGAACACGCCAAACATTAAGCAGATGCGCAACGGTGACAACATACTAGCAACCGTTCGGCGTGGTGAAGTAGTGCTAAATGAACGCCAACAGGCGCTACTTGGAGGCGCTAGTACATTCCGAAGCATCGGAGTGCCTGGCTTTGCGGCCGGTGGCGTGATTGGCGCGCCTAACATTGTGGACACAAACCGCGAAACCTTGGCAAAGCTGGAAGAACAACAGCGTTTACTATCTCAATTTATCCAGGCTACAAATGCCCGAATAGATCGGATACAGACCTACGTAGTCACCGAGGACATAGTGGACGACGTGCAGACAGCGAACCGCGTGCGAACAGCTGCCGTACTAGGCTAAAATACTAGACTAACCTTCGTTTTATTCGGCGGTCGGGGTGCTCTATGCGCTATCCGGCCGCCTTTTTCATTTTCTTTCAAAAAAAAGTTATAAAAATATTTTTATAATCCATTCGGGCGGCTTACCTTTGCCTAACAATTAACGCAACACGCTAACAATTTTAAAATTTTCAAATCATGAACAACGCACGTCAAATTTACGCAGAACAAGTACGCAGTTTACTCTACAACTGCAACGCAGAGCCATTTATTGATGGTTCATGGACTTCTCATAAGCTCGCCAACGATTATGCCGAAGTCGGAGAAGATCTTGGCATTAGCTTAGATGAGGCTGTAGAAATTATCGAACGCGAGCTTGAGCGGTACTCCGACGAACTTGGATTTGTGGAGCCGCCTAAAAAGCGATTCACAAAAGAAGAGCTCGTTCAAATCGCAGAAACACGCGACAGATTAAACGCAGCCGCAAAAGAACAGGCGCGTAAACTACTAGGCAGATATAAATGGACACCGCCGCAGCGTCGCCGCCTTGAGCAGCAAGCAGAAAAGGGCTACATTTTAGAAACGCACGGCATAATAGCTAAAGCATTTGGCCGCACAATGCCAAACAACCCAGACGACCTTGCGACATACCGCATCGGCTGGCTAGGTTCTAAAGTTTCGGCAAAAAAACGCCTTAACTTTACCTGCTAAGCCAGTCTTTCTTTGGTTAGACATTAAACATTTTTCATTCGCATTTAGACATTTTTTAGACATTCATGAAACTTTTATTTTTCGCAATCGCAACAGCAGCGACTACCGCAGCCGTAGCACAAACACAAAAGCCGCCTGTACTGGCGCCGCCTGTACCTCCTTCCGAGGCAGCCTGTTTTAAAGTCCAGGCAAAGCCAAGCATCCAAATACAAGGCGACACACTTACCAGGCAGTCGGACACGACGTACTACTACGAAGGTCGAGTAATTAACAAAGGTACCAAGGTGACAATAACACCTAAGGGTATCACGACTACAGACAAGGTCGCCACTTTTCAACATTCAATCATTATCAGCCATGAACAAAGAGCAGCTAATTAATAATATTTCCCGGGGTGACATTCGCCTTTCATTCACTAGCCTAGAACGGTTTAGTGTTTCGCCCAAGGCTTTTATAAATTACAAGCTGGCAAAGTTCGAGCAAACCGAAGCCATGCTTTTGGGGCAACTGGTACACATGATGGTACTAGAACCCGACAAAGTAAGTACCTACTTTGTAGAGGCTCCAGAAGTGAACGGAGCGACCAAGGAAGGAAAAGCAGTTTGGCACAACCTGTACTGCCAATACGTTGAACAAGTACCTGCAGAAGGTTTTAAGATGACAATTTCTGACATTCAGACCGCAATAGCAGAAAGCGCAAATATTAACATTCTGCCAGCCAAAACTTTCCAAGCGGCCAGCCTTCGCGCTGATGCAATCAAAGAAAATCAAGTTGCGGCACAATACCTGCAAGGTCAAGCGGAAGTAAAACTGCCGGAGGGCTTTAAGCTGTTTAGTATTCCGTTCAGCGGCCGTGCCGACCTTGTAAACCTCGAAGAGGGTTTTATTATGGATATTAAAACTATGTCGGACGCATCCAGGCAAAACGCAGCGCGTGAAGTAGTACGCAAAAAGTATCACTGGCAAGCTGCAATTTACATGGAAGCCTTTGAGCTTGAAAATTTCTACTTTGTTTGCGTAGATGGAAGCGGAGAGGTAAGTGTTCACGAAATAAGCAGCGGCTTGAAAACTCAAGCGCTTGCAGAAATTGGAGTGTATTGTGAGCGCTTTTGGGATTGCATCGTGGACACTGAATTGTTTAACCAGTCGCAGGAGTTCTACACCGGCGGCGTAAATTTGATCGATGTCTATGCTAAAGGATAACCTGTATAAAGTGCAAGGGGACAATAAGGTAGCCTTTGTAAAAAAGCAAGGCGCGAAGGTGCTTATTATGGAAAAGCAGGGGCAACTTGCTAACCGTGACAGGATCCGGCCAGGCGACTTGGAAGAAATCGACGAAAGTGCGGGGCTAATTATTTACCCAAGTACTGGAAGTATTACGGATACAGTAGTCGAGGCCTTCAACGCTTACGAGCAGAAACGGAAGCCGCGCTGGTTATGAATAACGAGCTTTTTAAGACGCTGCTTGCAGTCTTAATCGGTGCGGCCCTTTACAAACTTTACTATACAGGTAAAGAAGCGCGGGAAGGGCCGCCCGTTACTCCAATAACAGAGCAACCGGGCCAATACTTGGTAATTGCTGGCAACTTTGCCACGGTTGAAAACGCCACGCCTGTAGTTTTGTACCTTCGGGAGAAGGGTTGGCGCACTGCCTGCGCGATGGCCTACGGCGAACGGTATAGGGTAGTAGCTAGCAGGCACGAAAAAGAAATACAAGCGTATCAAACAAAGTCAGAACTGGAAGCGCTAGAGATAGACGCTTTTGTAATAACTTTAAAAAGTAAAAACGATGGAGAAGAAATACAAAACAATGGGCGAACTAATTGAAGCCCGCCGAGCGCGGGGCAAGCTGACAAGCAAAGCCCAAAAAGAAAGGCTCCGCAATAATAAAACGTTCTACAAGACTGGTGAAGATGGCCGTGAGTACTGGAACGAAAACACAAAACTTAATTACGTCACTGGCTTCTATATCGACCCGAGTAGCCAATTTCACGCAAGATGTTCAAAATGGGATCTAAGCACATACAAATTCCCGAGAACGTGGTAGAAATCGTTCTTCGCACCTGGAACCAGGCGGATTTTACACAGCAAGATCTTGCTGCCATGTTTGACTGGTGGAATACCACTTTCCCGTATGACGCGCAAAAAATAACCTGCAAGGGATGCCGCACGCGTGTTGTGTCAAAATTACGCTACTATGTACAGCAGCAAGGATGTAACTAATGCGCACAAGTCGTTTGCGGCTTTAGTCGTGGACAATTATCAAAAGCGCTGCAAGCGACTAGAACGTGAAGAAACGCTTGAGGGCTTGGTGTTGTTTATGGTGCAACAGCAGGTTATTAGGTGGCCTATATTAATTCGCTACATGATACTTGAAAAATGGCCCTCGTATCTATACCGAGCTAACGGCGCAAAAACGCAGGCTGTTAAGCTAATGGAAGCCGAACTACCAACGACTGACCGCACGATCTGGACAGTACTAAAAGATCAAAGTAAGGTACTAGCTAGCCGCAAGCGCTGGAAGTATTTATAAGTGCATTGTAGGGTTATTGGCGAATTTTCGCGAAATTTTCAGCAGGTGCAACGGGGCAACCCTTGCACCTTTGCGTGTGTATGGAAGCAAATAGCCAAATATTAGCACGTAAAGCGGACCATTTTAAAATGGCAGTAACGCCGGAGGGCGGTAAAACAATCGAAATTTTTAATGAGATTAGTGAGTGGTGGGGTTATGGCCTTCCAATGTTGGCCAACGAGTTAAACGGCCACAAGGGCAGCGTATTAGTAAAAATAAACAGCGTGGGCGGCGACCTGCTGCAAGGCGTTGCAATTAAGAACTACCTTAAAGAATACAACCCTATTATCGAAGTTATTGGCCTAGCTGCCAGTTCTGCAACGATTATTGCTGCCGCAGGCCGCTGGGTTAAAATACACGAAGGCGCGCTTTTTATGATTCATAATCCAATGAGCACAGCCGGAGGCAGCGCCGCAGAGCTAGAGGGCGACGTGGCGGTTCTTCGCAAATTAGAGATGGAAATGCGCTCTATTTATGCCGCCGCCATTCGCGCGCGTGGTAAAATGAAAGAGTACAACGACGCAGAGCTAGACGCGAAGCTAGCCGAGTGGATGGACGCTGAAACATGGTTTACCGCAGCCGAGGCGGTGCAGTACGGGTTTGCTGACGAGGTGGTAAAAAGCGCGGAAGCGCGGGCAAACATTGAAGCGCAGGTTAAGTCAAGGTATTACGCGCAGGCAAGTTTTAAAAATATGCCTGCTTTTTCAGAAAGCAATAAACAACAGGAAGCAAAAATGAGTAAAAACACATTAAGCGGCTTTTTGGATGGTTTGAAGAACTTAATCAACCAGACAGAAGCAGCCGCAGAGCAAACGCCTGTAGAGGCAGCCGAGCAGATGCCCGAAGAGGTGAGCGCCGCAACGGAAGCGGAAATCGCGGCAGCTGTTAAGATGCTAACCGACTTAGGCTACAAGGTAGAGGCGCCAGAGATGGAAACTGAAACCGTGGAAGTGGAAGTACCAGTACCAGCAGAGGCAGGCAACAAGGAAGACAAGCCGATGATGACAGCCGAGGCAGTCGAGGCAATGGTAGCGGCAAAGGTAGAAGCAGCTTTGAAAGCAGCTAAAGCAGCGAAGCCAGTGACGCAAGCAGCAGCCAAGCCAGCGCTGACAACAGCCGAGGCGAAAAAACAAGAAATTGCAAACAAGGTGGGCAAGGCATTCGATAGCTTAGCTAACCAAATGAAGAACAACTAAAAATTAAAAAGAGATGGCACTTGACCCAATGACAGATGGTTTGACTAGAACAAACCCAAACGCACACGAACCCGAGAACGCGCTCCAATTATACGGAGTTGGCAAAGTGGGATGTTGCGATTTTGCAGCAGAGTTCACCTGGGCAGTAGGCGGAACACTTGCAGATCCTACCCTGGTTTTCACGCCAACAGCCGGAGCAAACGACCCAGATTTGCGGTACTTTAAATGGAAGGTACTAGACCAGTCTGGAAACGCCGCTTTTGGCGCTACTGTTCCTCCAGCGACTACACCTGTAACTGTAAACGTTTCAGGCCTTAATTTGACAGACCCGCTTCGCGTAGAGTTCCGCGCCGAAAAAACCGGAAACTCTGGCCCTTGCATTGTATGTTACTGGGTAGAAGTTCCAGCGGGATATGTGAACGCAATGCTTAGCCCAGAGGCAGGCGCTTAATTAACCAAATAAAAGCAACTATAACATGACAGTTGAAAATCAATTAGCTATAAACTTGCGGGGAACAGAGGCAAACACGCTGTTCTTCGAGCCAATTTACCAGGATGCGGATGTACGTTCCGAGTTCCGCATTATTTCAAACGTAACCAACCAGCGCAAACTTGCATTTGTGCAGGAATTGGAAAAAATCGTGCGCGCTCATACCGGATGTGGCTTTACACCAGCTGGTAACGCGAAGATCTACGAACGCACATTGACAGTAGACCGCGTAAAGGTGAACCTAGAATGGTGCTGGGAAGAATTGAAAGACACCGTGTACGAAGAGGCGTTGAATAAAGGAATTTCATTTCCCGACATTAACGGCACTATCTTCTTCGACATTCTGCAAACCCTTGCAACACAGGCAATCCGCAAAGATAACAGCCGTTTGGCGTTCTTCGGTGACCGTGCTAGCTTGTCGCCTGCCTACGATATTACCGATGGCTTGTGGACTGTTTACATTCCTCAATTCGTAGCAGCTAACCAGACACCGTACTACAACACAGGATCCGGCGCGCCTTTGGCTGCTGGTGATGGCATCGACATTTTGCGCAACATTTACGATGGTTCCGATGTGCGCTTGAAGGGCTTACCGACGAACATGAAGAAATTCTATGTTTCTGGTAGCGTATTCGAGCAATACCGCGCGGACATTGAAAATGGCGGTGGCGGTGACGCAGGTATCACAGTGTTGCAAAATGGACAGGAAGTGTTTAGTTTCCGCGGTATCGAAGTAAAGCCAATGTGGCTATGGGACGACATTATGACAACCGACTTCGCAGCACCCAACACGCACCAGGCACTTTTGACAACTCCGCAAAACCTGGTACTTGGTACTGACTTGTTGGACAGCACTAACGAATTTAAAGTGTGGTACAACGACGAGGACGAAGTAGTACGTTTGAAGGCTTTGTACAAATTGGGCTTTAACGTCGTTCATCCAAGCCTTATGTCTGTAGGCTATTAATTAACCAAAATTAAATTTTAAATAAACATGCTAACAGCAGGATATACGCAAGCCTGTACCGCTAACGCGGGCGGCGTTCGCCGGGTGGCTTTGGCTAACCGGCAGGATGTCAGCACGTGGGTAGTAGATGGAACAGGCGCAGTGACCGGTATTACGATGGTTGCGACAAAAAAATTCTACGAGTTTGAGGCGGAGCTTGAAACCATTGAGTTTATCGAGGCGGGAACATTTGCAAACAAAACTACTTTGTACGAGCAGTCCTTAGATATGACTTGGTTGCCGTATGGCTCGGCAGCCCGCACATCCTTAATGCAGTTGTACGCGCAAAGCCCTTGCGGCCTTGTCTGCATTCACTTGGAAGAAACAGGAACCGCCTACATTTGGGGCATCCTGCCAAGCGACACAGCAGAAGACAAGAAGTTCGTAGTACGAATGAACACAAGCAACCGCACAACAGGCCGCGCTTTAAACGATGCCGCCCAGGTGGAATTGCAGCTAACCGCGCGCAATATCGTGCCAGCTGCTATCTTTACGCTAGGCTGGGCCGGTGTGCCGCTGTAAACGTTTGTAAACCTTTAACAAATTATGTTTGAAATTCGCGAAGAGTACCGAGATTATGTATGGCTTGGAACTTTGTGTGGGAGATTTGTACAAAAAAAGCTAGGCGATTTAAGCCAAGAAGAGCTAAAAGAAATGTACAACTACCCAGTACAGCACAAGTTCTACAAGCCAAAAGCAAACAAGGCCGATGTTAAAACCGAGGCCAAGAAAGAGGAAGCATGAAGCAAAAGGAAATAAAAGCGAATGAAACACAAACACGCTCGGTCGGTCGCAATCGGCCGGGCGGTTTGCTTTCTAGCGGTGTCGTAGCCCGCGCAAACCCAGTCTTACCCGAGGACATTGTACAGGAAACTGTAATACTTGACCCTCGGATACACATTACGAACGAGTATGTTCGGTTCTTCAACGACACCGACGACATGCTCAAGACTATTGTGTCGGTGGTAAATAATTCGCCTACATGCGCGGCAATTATTCAGCAGAAAACAGCGCTAATTGTGGGCGATGGTTTTACCGCCATGCTTGGCCGGGCCAATAGCGTACTACGCACGACGCAGGGAGCAAGCCAGCCTTTGGAAGACCCGCAAGCAGTGGAGGCCTTAGATGAAAAGTTACGCGTCGTTAATGGTAACGCTGAAAGCATAGGCGAGGTGCTGGAAAAGGTAGCGCGGGATTTTGTGACCTTTGGCAACGCTTTTGTGACGATGGCACGAACGGACGATGGCCAAGTTTTCTGCAATCATGAGCCGTTCCAGGGTGGCCGCCTAGCGCGCCGGAACCAACTGTGCGAAATTACGCACGTGGGTTTTGTCGAGGACTGGAAGAACTGGACATACACGCAGGCGAAAAAGGTGGCCTTGTATCCACGTTGGGAAGCCGACGAGAACGGCATAGAACGCACCTGCATACACATTGCTAACTATGTGCCAGGGTTTGACTATTATGGTGTGCCGGACTGGATTAGCTCGCTTTTCTTTTCTTCGTTGGAGTACATGGCAGGCAGGTACAATCAGTCGAAAATTCAGAATGGCTATGTACCCAGCGGCATTTTGCAGTTCTTTGGTGCGGTAAGTGAAGAGCAGGCAGACCTTATTGTCAAGGATGCAAAAAAACGCCTAACCGGACTTGGAAACAACAACGGTTTACTTATTCAAGTATTAAGTGATGAAAGCCTAAAGGCTGTTTTCACACCAACAGAGCAGCAGGGCCGGGATGGCGAATTCTTAGAGCTTGCAACGGTGGCAGCGCAGGAGATTATCACCGCGCACCGCTGGACCGCCAGCCTTGCCGGTGTGGCAATAGCTGGGAAACTGGGGACAAACCAAACCGTGCTGCAGGAGTTTCAAATGGTGCAAAATACCGTTATTAAGCCAATACAAAATAAGCTACTGACTAAGTTTGTAAATGTATTTGTTGCGGAAGCGTCGCAAAATTCAGAAGTTTATTTGCAGTTACTTAATTTGACGCCTGTTTCATTCTTTGGTACAATCAACATAGAAACGACCTTGACGCAAGACGAAAAGCGCGCCGAATTAGGTTTCCAACCGCTACCGGAAGAGCCAGAACAGCAAGCGCCGCCGCTTCCAAACCCTAACACTCAAACACCTGGATAATGTACATACAAACGCCCACACTAATACAAGCGCAGGAAGTCGTAAATGGTGGAGTAATAAAGGCGACACCGATGAACCCGCGCTTTGACGCCGGTATCATTAACCCGCATATCTTGGACGCTGAGATGCTGCACGTTGTGCCGATGCTTGGAGCCGCCCTTTATGAAACAATGAAAACCAAAAAGGCGGGAACGGTTAGCAATTATAACGGTGCAATAGCGCCAATTCAAAAGGCGTTTACAAACCCGTTAGACACAGCCTACGAGGCACTTTGGTACCAGTACTTGAATACATATTGTGCATGGGCTGTGTATTACGAGGCGCTGCCATTTATTACAATCCAGACAGGCGTAAACGGTACGTTTTTGACCCAAACGGAGTTCAGCCAAAATCCGGGCGTTTCTGCTGTCAAGTATCTACAGGACAATGTAAAACGCAGGCTCCAAGCGATGCGGGCAACGATTGAGGGCCACCTATGCGCCAACTTTGCAGACTTTCCGGACTTTGACAACGGGCATTGCCCAGGGGTCGCAAATTGCGATACCTCCGAAGTGGCAGCCAACCAAATGGGGCAGTACGGCATTTACTACGTAACGAATAACAACTAAAACCAAAATAATCAAATGGAGATGGAAGGCTTGTACTTCATTAAAGGTGTAGTAGCTGCCGCACTGGCCGCAATTCTTAACTACTTTTTGCCCGTTCAACACTTTGTTGCGATTACGTTGGGTTTAATCGTGGCCGACTTGGTAACAGGCATACAGGCAGCCAGGAAGCGAGGTGAGGCAATACAGAGTAAAGGCCTAAGGCGTTCAAGCCAAAAATTTATGATGTACTGCTTTGCCTTATTAAGCGCTCACAGCATACAGGCGACGTACTTCGGTGACTTCCCACTTGCTTACACCGTGTCCGCTTACATTTCAATTACCGAATTCTGGTCGGTATTGGAAAATGTTGGGGCGGTGACAGGCACGAATGTACTGGAGGCGGTTAAGGAGAAGTTAACAGACGCACTCAAACACAAGCCTAAACAGTAGAAAGTATGGACTTTACACGACAAACGGAAAATATTAGTTTTGTGCAGGGCGATGACGTGGTATTTTCTTTGCAGTTTCAAGACTGCGACACCGGTGCGGCCATTGACATAAGCGCGTGGGTGTTTACCTGCGAAGTGCGCAGGCTACAGGATAGCAGTCTTTTGAAAACCTTGACGATTGGGTCAGGCATTGTGCTATCCGCGGGCGCGCCGCTTGGCACTGTTGACACGGCAACGGTGACGTTTGCAGCAGCAGACACGGTACTAAATACATGGGATGGCGCGCAGTGGGAACTGCAAAGTGTGGATTCAGTTTCAGGCGCCAAACGCACGTGGATAGGCGGCACATTAAAGCAGCAGAAACAAATAAATCAAGCGTAAACGATGGCGGCAAATGTAAGAATTATACTACACAGGCAGAACACAGTAGTAAAACTAACACAGGGAACAGTCGGCCCTCCAGGCCCTCCGGGCGACGTGGAAGGATGGTTGAACGCACTACCTTTATACACCTCTGACTTTGACGCAGGCGCGAACGCCCTACCCTTAGGCGATTGGTATTTGCTGGCTGACCCGAATGATTACGGTATCCCTGGTGGCATTCCTAAAAAAAGACAATTTTAAACTTTAATATGAGGCATTTAATTAGATATTTAATTTGGCTTTTACTGCTTTTTGCAGGTTTTAATTTGCAGGCGCAAAACAATACAGTGTACGGTGCTGGTATATCGTATACGAATGGCGCGCCTACCTGGACACCTAACCCGAGAACTTCGCGGGCGGCAGTGGATACGGTCACAGGTCGTTGGTATCATTTTAACACGCCGGGCGGTTGGCAGTGGATCGGCAACGCGGTTGAAGAAATTGCAGGATGTACTGCACCGGCATACGTGCCCAATAAAGGCGACAGCCGCCTTGTTATTAATAACTGCGCAAAACCAGAAGTTTACTGGTATGATGGCGCGGTTTGGAAGTGGATAAATGAAGGGACGACGTACTACGCAGGCGAAGGAATACGCATTGAAAGCGACACAATAATCTTAGACAGCCTAAACTTTTTAGATTTTAGGACTGGAAGCGCGCTGGATGGCGATGTTGGGCGCGTAAAGTGGAATGATACAGATGGAACGTTAGACCTAAATTTAAAGGGTGGCAATGTTACACTTCAGATAGGTCAAGAGGAGGTTTCACTCGTCAAGCACGCAGATAATTTAGGGCTTGATGATGCTAAAGTTGTGTATATTGTTGGTTCGGATGGTGTAAATAAAACAGTACGATACGCACTTGCTACAAGCGATTTGACCAGCGCAACAACCTTTGGATTAATGACCGAAAGCGCAACGGGTGGCAATAAAGCATTTTGTACCACGTTCGGACTAGTTCGTGGTATTAATACCTCAAACCTTACCGAGGGCGGTATCGTTTGGCTAAGTGCCGACACCGCTGGCGCATTAACAGCCGTACGGCCGACAGCCCCAAAACATGGCGTAATGATTGGATTTTGTGTTCGAAAGCACGCTACCCAAGGCGCTGTTTTTGTGCAGGTGCAGAACGGATACGAGTTGAATGAATTACACGACGTTTTTGTGCCAAGCCCAACCAACGGTCAAATACTCACATACAACAGCGCGAACGCGAGGTGGGAGGCAGCCACACCGGCAAGCCAACTGCAAACGCTTAGCACCGATAACACACCGGGCAATATTAGCATAAGCAGTGGCAATACTATAACGCTAAACGTGAATGATGCGGATGCGAGCGCTACAAACGAGCTGCAAACGCTATCAACAGGCACAAACACGCTTACACTCTCAAACGGTGGCGGAACTGTTACGGTAGATACCAATCCGGCCGACGATGTTACCGGAAGCGGCACAAGCGGGCAAGTATCTTTTTGGACTGGAACGCAGACACAAAGCGGTGACAATGCTTTGTTTTGGAATAATACAGACAAGCGTCTGGGCGTAAATACTTCAACACCTTCTACAACGTTCGAGGTGCAATCAACTGCCGATGCCGCAACAATAGGAGCTTCAAATTTAGCTTCAAATTTTGCAAGTGCAGTGCCTGGTGATTGGACATTTGATACTCCTAATAATAGATGGGTGCACACAACAGGCAATACAACTAATTTAACTGCCACAGTTACCAATATAACCGGAGGTAGTCAAATTTACAGAGTAGTTGTAACGGTTGCAAATAGAACTGCTGGCAGTATAACCGTATCATTGAAGGGTAGCGGATGGCCTGTAGCACTAACCGCTACATCAACTTTGTACTTTGATATTAATAATAATAATAATTTAATCGTAAGGCCAACAAGCGATTTTAATGGGGCTGTTTCGGTTGTTGTAAATTCAATTACATCGTACAATGCAGCTACTTCGCTCAAAAACACCTCATCAAACGTTATTTATGAACAAAGATCTACAAGTTCATCGCAAAATATATTTCAAGGCGTTGGAGCTGGTAGCTTTCATTTGTCAGGGAGCAGTAAAACATTTATTGGCACAGGCGCAGGCGGACTGAATACGACAGGAGCAGGCGTAGCGATTGGCCCAAATGCAGCAAAAGGCAATACGATAGGAACTGGATTTGTAGCCATAGGTTCAAGCGCTGGATTTAATTCAGTGACAGGTATTAACTGGTTTGCACTGGGTGGCGATGCTGGCTTTTCAAACGTATCGGGAAATAATTGGATTGCGCTTGGGACTTCGGCAGCAAGGTTTAATCGAATAGGTGCTAACTTTGTAGCAATCGGAGAAAGGGCTGCCTTTTTTGACACCACAGCTACATCGTTTATTGCAGTTGGCCCTTTAGCTGCATTCAATCATTTATCAGGCAATAGTTTTATGGCCATAGGATCTGAGGCGGCCGCTTATTATACTGGTGCAGGATTTACATCAGCAACAGATTTCTCTAACGGAATTTACATTGGACACCAAGCAAGAGTTGGTGCGGCTGCTGCATCAAATGAAATCGTTTTAGGCTTTCAAGCTGCCGGTTTAGGCTCAAACCAAACAGTTATTGGCAATGCTAATACAACCCGAACATGGCTTGGTGGCTCTCTCACACTTGGCACTCAAGTTGCACCAGCGGCCCGCCTTCACGTCGTAGGCGCAGGCGCAACAGCCGCAACATTTACAGCTCAATTCCACAACAGCGCAACTGGAGGCAACAACGCGTTAATGATTCGCGATGATGGAATAGTTGCTTTGGGAACTAACGCACCAAACGCATCAGCAGCCCTCGATGTAACAAGCACAACAAGAGGCGTACTCTTTCCTCGCATGACCACAACCCAACGCAACGCAATAGCAACGCCAGCGGATGGCCTTGTAATCTATAACAGTACAGACAACAAACTGCAAGTCCGTGCGGGTGGCGCTTGGGTCGATCTTCACTAAAAAAAACACAACAAAATGAAAAAGATACTATTTGCATTATTATTCACGCAGTCACTTACCGCTCAGGTGATTGACACGACCTTTATTACAGCCAACGAACAAGGCTTGTTTTTTTCGCACCTAATTATTGACGAAACAGGAAAGCGCACCCAAACCGACGTACCTATCCGCGATACTATGCAGCAGGTAGCAGCCATTCAGGCGCTGACCACGCAGGAGATACAAAGGCGCTGCAATGACTGGGCGATAATTAGCGCCTACACGGCCGAAATTGGCAGGATGTTACGCGATGGCAACACGATAGAAAACCAGTATGGCGTACCTTTGTTCGACACAACTGGTATTACGCAGGTACTACTAACGGACTGGAATTTGCGAGGCTTCGCAGCTCAAACAAAGGTGTACTTTAGAGTATCTGCGACAAGCGAAAAGGTATTAGTACCTCGTCTGCAATACAGCTTTACAAAAGCGGCGGGCACTTGGAAACGGGCGTATTATTCGCCAGGCTACCTTCGTTTGACAGAGTTCGACGCGGATGGCTTTATCGAGTTCTTTTTCAAGGATGGAAGCTGGCAAAGTGTGGGCCGGACTGCAAGGCTAGTGCCTAATGTTGTAAGGCGATGATTTATACTATACTGGAGGCCTTAATAATGGGCGTAGGTTTTATGTTTGGCCTTGTTTTGGGCCAGTATTTGAGCGAAAAAGTAGAGCAGATCAAAAAAGTTTTCAAGCGGAAAAGATAGCGCCTTAGATTTGTAGCGCGAAAGATAATTGTTTAGCGTAAAGAGTGTTCATGATTGGAGCGGCTCGGGTGCAATACTCGGGCCGTTTTTTATTGCCCTACCATTCAGCATTTTTTTTAAAGAAAGTTATAAAAATATTTTTATAGTATTAAAAATGGTATTAACTTTGCCCTACGTTAAACACATTTAAACATTTTTCAGATCATGAACAACACAAAAAAGCAGCTCTTAACCGAGCTAATGTACGTTTTTCGGGAAAACCCGAAGGCCTTAGAAAGGCTAAACGCCGCGATGCAGGAGCCGCCACGCAAAACCACAGCACCAATACAGGGCGCTATCAAAAACTCGTTTTGGTGGACAGTGGAACACATTTGGTGGCAGCTGTTCACAAACAACGAAGAGCGCCAACGGGTAGCGGTTGAATATTTGCGCCGCAAGCGGTACCAGCTAGGCGACAACTACCCGCCGCGATTACTTAAATCAAGATAATTTTTTAACCTTAAATTTTAGATAATTATGTTTGAACAACCTAGCGAGCAATTAGTAAACAAAGGCGGCGTACAATCGCCGATTAAATTCTGGGTGGATTACAAGCCTGGCAAAATTCCACAGCAGTTTGCCAAGAAATTCGACCCTTTGTCGGATGAAAAAATCGGTTTTAGCTACTGGGATAAAGAGGCTGGACAAAAAATGAAGCTGGAGAACTGGACTGGCTGGTTTCTTGGCCTTTTCTCCCAAGTTGGCGGAACGGTGCAGCAGGGTAGCACGTGGGTAAATTACAATACCAATCTGGTGGCCGACACAAGAACCGACATTATGTCGCTACGCGCCCAAGGCGGGACTGAATTGGTCCGTGGTACTTACCAAGAAGTAAAGACCTGGCTGAATAACAACCCGGAACTGGCCGGCGTGAAGTACCAGAAAATTATGGTACTTTATATTGACGAACTGCAATGCGTTTGCGCCTTCCATTTGTCGCAGAAATTCGAGGCCCCTATCGTGACTGGGAAAC
>OGVO01000010.1_pt1 | contig 35232 bp, 44 predicted proteins | sample 1575771 | NCBI WGS metagenome assembly OGVO01 (sample SAMN07581527, study PRJEB24739) | freshwater metagenome | place: Singapore | collected 2015-01 | reverse complement strand
GCACAGATTGCCACAGTGCGTGCTTCTAGACTTGTGTCGCAAGCACCTGGGACATTCACCTCGAGCGATGTGAATGCTTCTTCGGCGACAAGCACCGACGTTGTAATGGAGATAAGCCATGTCGATACGTGTCCAGTTGTCTTGTAAACACAAGGTGATCGCCGAGGGCATTGCCGCTGTTTTGAGAACCCATGCGGATATCCACCTGGTAGGCGTCACTGACGAAGACCTGGGCACAAAGATCCTGTGCGAACTGGAACGGCCAGAGGTGGTGGTGGTGGGTGTAGACCCCAGGAATATCCTAGTGTTTTCCACCACAAGCCTATTATTAGATGCTTTAGGGGATGACTTAACTGGGTCCAGTTCTTCGATTGTGTACCACATTTTATCCACAAATACACCACAAAATTATTAAAGGAGTACTTCAGCATATCCTTTATTTTTATTTAAAGAGTAACCAATGACTGCTGATACTGATGTAAAGAACCCATCATTAGCTAAATCATTAGTTGCACAGGCTAAGCCTCGTGTAGGTGGTCGATTTGTATCATTAAAGCAGGATGAGACGGCGGAGGTAAAGGAAACTAAACCTAAGAAGCGTAAGGTCAAAGAAGAGAATATCACTAAAGAAGACCTTATCTATGACACTCGAGTCATTAGTGATGAAGACAAAGAGGTTATTGGTGATGATAGCCGTAAGTTCTTTGAGATGGCCCTGCTACGTAGCCGCACTTGGAGTGAAGGTTATAAGTACGCTAAAGAGTTAAAGCCCCTACAACACCCCTCTTTGCAGTCTACAACTGTTAAAGCAGAGATAGAAGTAACTAAGAAAGTGCTTACATGGGAGTGGGATGGGGACGACGCAGTTATTGAAGTCCCTCACACAGAAGTAAAAGAACTACCTAATGAGTGAACAAGTCATTAAAGTGCCGTATAAGCCTATGGCTGTACAGGCTAAGATCCATAAAAACCTTAAAAGACTTAATGTTGTTGTCCTTCATCGTGGTGCAGGTAAGACAATCTTAGCTGTTAATGAGTTAATTAAGGCTGCATTCACCTGTCCTGATACCTCCGGTGCTCAATTTATCTACATTGCTCCCGAAAAACAGCAGGCAAAGAACATTGTTTGGGAGAAATTAAAGTTCTATACCCAACATATCCCCGATCTTCGGGTGCGTGAAGACGAATTAACCATTAGATTCCCCGATAATAACGCAGTTATCTGTCTTGAAGGGGCCGATAACCCCGATAGATTGCGTGGAAGACACCCTCACTACGTTGTAATGGACGAAGTTGGGCAGATGAAGCGGGATGTGTGGTTTGAAGTCGTTATGCCAGGTACTATGGCTCAAAAAGCCCCTGTTCTTTTCATAGGAACGCCTAAAGGGGATAACCTTTTCAAGGAATTGTACGAGCAAGCTAAGGAATTAATGGAAGCTGGTAACCCTGATTGGTATGCATGCATGGAGAATGTATATACATCTGGAAGATTTAAGCCAGAAGAAATTGAATTCATCAAGAAAACCCAGCCGAAAGCTAAGTTTGAACAAGAATATCTTTGTTCGTTTGATGCATCCTTTACTGGTTCATACTATAGCGAACAGTTATTTGATGATGACTCTCGTTTGTTAGGTGATTATGCCTATAACCCAATGTTTCCAGTAATAACTGGTTGGGATATGGGAACAGTTGATAAGACAGCTATCTGGTTTGCTCAGCAATACAACGATAAGATCTACTTAATTGATTACTATGAGAATAGTGAGAAAGATATATATCACTATATCAACCTAATTAAGAGTAAGCCTTATGTGTATGATTACCATATCATTCCACATGATGCTTCCAAGCGAAGTGATCTTGATCTAACAAAGTCCCGTGAAGGGGTTTTGAAGATGGCAGGCCTTAAGACAGTTAAGTGTCCTAAGATGAATCCCCAAGAAGGTATCGTTATTGTGCAGTCAGCACTCTATAAATGCCGATTCGATAGGGAAAGATGTAAGATTGGTATCCGTAACCTCGCTCAATACAGAGCTAAAGTAGATAAAGTTACAGGAGAACCAACCGATACAGCAGTTCACTGCGATACGAGTGATGCCTTTAGGTATTTAATCGTCGGTATTAAGAAGCCTAGTCAACGTACTCGTACAGATCCAGCTCTATGGTTTTTAGAGGAAGAGAGAGATAAGAACGTCTATGCTAACTACGATCTCTACAACTTTTGATTTTCTCTGGGTAGCTGTTGTATTTCCAATAGCTGCCTTCTTTATCATCACAGGATTGGTTATCTGCTTCTTCGTTTGTTTAAATCAATTGAGGAAGCAAAACCACATCATCTATCTTCATTGGTCAATAATGAGTGTATTGAGTTTCATATGTGTAATACTCGCCTTAAAGTCCTCCTCTGCCTTACAGTATTGGCTCACCTTTCTCTCTATCTAGGTAACATAGTAGCTCTTGGTTACCTTATCTTTAACCAGCCTTGGTACTTTGGTGTTATTGCCTGTACCTTTGGCTTCAGCCCCGCAATGAATGGGGTCTTTTGTGCGTTTACTAACCTTGAGAATTATTACCGATTAAAGCTGAAACTTCCCATTATCGAAGATGATGCTTTGTCTTTTTATCTACGTAAGCTGTTTAACCGCGGCAATGTTATCAAAATCATCAATTAGGAGTGATTGACTATGGGTATGAAGGGTGGCTCTGAGCCATATATTCCACCACCTGAACCAATGCCAGAGGCACCACAGGTGAGTGATGAAGAGATCCAATCCAAGAAGGAAGCCGAACAACGGCGTCGTATCATGGCATCTGGTATGGAAGATGAGAATGTGACTAAGGGTGCCTTAGCTAATCCTGATCCATTCGAAGAAATGAAGAAGAATAAGCCTACACTGCTCGGGGGTTAATATGGCTGAATCTTTATTAGGGGTACCTCAGCCCCAACAACAAAATCAACAACAGGGCAATGTCAAATACTGGCAAGGGAATGAACCTCTCCTTCGCTGGATGATAGGCACTATTACCCAAGATCAGTGGGCTAGATCTCTTAGGGAAAATAAGGGGATAGGAGAAGCTACAAACCCCAACAGAGTACCTGCGGAGATGACAAGGGATATTCACGCAGCTGACCTGATGGCAGGAAGAAATAAAGAGTTTGCTGATAAAGAGATAGAGCTTTACAAGCGTACTGTTGATATCCTTAAACCATTTATTACTGGAACAAACCCTGATGGGACCTACAATCTAAAAATCCCTGCAGGAACTATTTTTGAGGACAACCAATCACAGATACCTCTTTGGACAAAAGCCAGACAGGGAGCTCCATATGTTCACAGTATGTATGGAACAGGCTGGAGTTACGGTGGGTGGGATAAGATACCCTCGCCAGAATACGTTTGGTCCGGGGTTAACTTGATTACTAACGGAGATGGATCAGCTATCTTCGATGCTTTATTCAATGGTATGGGTTCTGCGTATGGCACAGCAAAAGCAAACTACCTTAATCAAAGAGTAGAACGTAATCCTAACATGAATAACGCAGCTGCAGCTGCTAAAGAAGCTGAAACAGCAAGAAAGACATTTGAGAACAAAAGAAAAATCAATCAACAAAAAGCAGACAAGGAAGTACGTATGGGACGTGTAGGTGCCCTATCATCAGAAAAACCAATGTCTGGATCTACCAATTTATCATCATCAACACTACTAGGTTAAAAGGAGAAGCGTATGGGCGGAGGCGGAAAAGGTGCAGATAATGGGTACACCCCACCACCAGCACCTGTATCTGATGAACCATCAGCAGAAGAACTAGCACAAGCTGAAGAGAATAGAAGAGCTGAAGCAGAGCGTGCTCGTTTAGAGCGGCAAAAGCAACAGCAGGCTGGCATGCTTGGTCAGTCTCAAGAAGAAGAAGATCAAATGAAGAAACCAACATTACTCGGAGGTTAATAATACCTCCTATTTCCACATCTAAAGGAATGAAGTAAATGGATCGTTACCAAGACATGCCTCAAGAACATATGGAAAGTAAGCAGAAAGAAGCGGAGCTATGTGATTTTCTCTGCAAACGTCTTGGTGTACTTGAGAATGAACGTAGATTCTACGAACACGTATGGGATGAGATAACTGAGTATGTCTTACCATCTCGTGGTGGATATTCATTTAAGGATATGCGCCATGACCCAGAACGTAAGAGCAAGAGACGCGTAGACTCTACAGCCATTAACGCAGCTCGTGTTTGTACAGCCCGTATTATAGCAGAAATGACCGGCACATCCTCTCGCTGGTTTGATTATCGTATTGCTAATCCAGATATAGACAATCTAGAAATTATTCGCCGTATCCTACAGAACTTATCTGACAAGGCTTATGGTATTCTTAATAGCAGTTCTTTCCGTCTTGCCCACGTCGAAGCAACATCCGACTGGGTAGCCTATGGTACTGCTTGTATGTTTATGGGTGAAGATGAAGGACAGCTAGTTTTTAAAGCTATACCTGTTCAAGAACTCTACATTGCTGAAAATAAATTTGGTGAAGTAGACGTTGTCTTTCGTAAGTTTAAACTATCTGTACGTCAGGCAGCTCAGATGTGGGATCATGAGAAGTTCCCAGACTCTTGGCATGTATGTCTTAAAGAACGTCCTGATGAAGAAGTAGAAGTACTCCACTGTGTAATTCCTAACGAAGATTACATGGAAGGGGCAATACATCATAGCAGGTTTAGATTTAAATCCGTATACATGACTGTTAAGGATCGCTGCATTGTCCACATGGGTGGCTTCAAGCGTATGCCTTATAAGGTATTCCGCTTCTGGAAGAGAAGTGGTGAAGTGTATGGTGGTTCCCTTGCTATGGATGCTATGGCTGATATCCGCATGTTAAACATGATGGAAGAAGCTAACATCAGATCAGTACAGCTAGAAGCTTTCCCGCCTATGGTTATGGCACATGATTCTGTGATCATGCCATTAAAGGTTGTACCTAATGGTATCAACTATGGTGGTTTAAGCCCTGACGGCCGCCGTCTCATTGATCGTTTGATCCCACAAGGTGGTAATGGTCAGAAGCTCGAGAACATGCTTGAGCAAAAGAGAATGGCGATTCGTTCTGCTTTCTTCGTTGATCCCCTCATCAACAGAGAAAACAGCATTCGAACCGCCGCCGAAGTAGCTAAAAGATCTAACGAAGAGATGGTTGGAATCGCACCCTTTATCAATCGATATGAGGTGGAATATCTAACGCCAGTATTAGATCATGTACTTGAATACATTTTATCCACAGATTTGTCAATAGTAATTCCTCCTCAATTAAATGGATTACTACCGACAATTGAATATACAGCGCCTCTCGCCAAAACACAACGCGCACAGGAACTGAATAATACACTTCAGTTTATGCAGGTTGTTCAGACAATGGCTGCCGCAAATCCGGATATATTGATGCACATTGATTCTAATCAATTGTTCTTACGTCTAGCTGATTTGATGGGTGTTCCATATGACGTGATCGTACCAGCAGAAGTAATCGCAGCCCAAAAAGCCCAGCAAGCCCAAATGCAACAACAGCAAATGATGCTGCAAGGGGTACAAATGGCTGGTGATCAAATGGCAAATCTTGCCAAATCCGGTCTTATCGCAAGAGAAGACATCGGCTTACCTCCAGTAGAAGAAGGATTCTAATGAAAATATTTGAGCGGTATTTACGCAGAACCAAACTCTATAAAAAGAAATTCGGGGACCCTGAAGGTCAGGAGTTGCTGAAGTTCTTGGCAGAAGAGTCTGGCGCGTATCGTCCGTCATTTGTCCAAGGCGACCCTTATCAGACCGCCTTTAATGAAGGCAAACGGCAGATGTACTCGCACATAATCGGCATAATTAATCAGAATGAGGAAATTATCCGACGTGCCTTACAACACGAGCAGGAAGAAATGCAATTAAAGGAAATGATGTTACAAGAAAGGGGTTATAAATAATGGACAATTCTTTTGGAACTAGTGCAGCTAGTGATTTTGGATACAGTGGTGGGGGTGATGTAGGCGGTAGCTATAGTCAGTCATCCAATGGTAATAACTATAGTTCGGGAAATTCCTCCTATAGCCAACCAGCACAACAACCCCCTGCGCCGCAGTCAGGTGGGATGCTAGGTCAACAACCCCAGTCCCAACCGCAACCACAGTCTACATGGCGTGATCAGTTTTTACCAGAACATTTACGTAATGAACCATTCTTCTCTCGCTTCGATAGCCCAGAGAAGTTTGCAGAAAGTGCACTGAATGCACATAGATTTGTAGGGAGAAAGTTAAGTGACATACCAGTGGATAAACTACGTGAAATGTTTAGTCCAGAGGAGATTGCCCAGTATCATCAAGCTCGTGGCATTCCTGAAAACCCCGACGGGTATGAGATTTCTGGTCTACCTGAAGAGATTACTAAAATACCTCAAGTCCAAAAAGCAATAACGGACTTTAAAGGATTAGCTCATAAGCTTGGTATGTCTCCAGATGTAGCTCAAGAACTTGTTAAGTTTGAGTATCAACTACATCAAAATGCTATGGAAGAAGCTAAACAACAGAACTTTGCTTCTCTATCTCAAACATATGGACGTAATCTAGAAGGTGCTGACAGAGTTGCAACCGAAGCAGTAAGAGCTCTCGGTGGTCAAGAACTTGTTGATTACATGAAACAAACTGGTCTTGCTATGAACCCTAAGATCTTTGGGGCTTTTGTTAAGCTTGGTCAGATGATGCAAAATGACAGAGTACCTCTTGCCAACACAACATCTGGTGGTGGTGACTCAGCAATCCAAATCAAAACAGAGATACAACGTCTCTATAATGATCCTCAATTCTACAGGCAATACAGAGAGAATAATCCTCAAGCACATGAGAGAATCAATGCTCTGTATAAGCGTCTACAACAATTCGAATCTGGGCGATAGGCAACCACTAGATATAGGGGCTATGCCCCTTTCCGTGATCTATATATGCCCTCCCGTTTGTAGCTATCGGTCAAAAGCTATATGAAGAGGCCGGCAAACGCCACAAGCCAAATCGACGAAACCCTAATGTAAGTGATTATTAATTTTTAAGGAGTGATTTAACTATGGCATTGTCCGGTAGTTATAACGATCTATATGTCCGCCAGTATACGGATATGATCGAACACGAGTTGCAGCAGAAGGGATCCCGTCTGCGCGGCTTGGTAAACATTGAAACAGCAATGGGCGAACGGCGCTATTTCAATAAGTTAGGTAAACTTGGTTCATACACCAGGACCTCTCGTTTGGAAGCAGTGCAACTTCAAGACCAAACGAATGAGCGTCGTTTCGTCACACCAACCTACATTGAAGCAGCTGTTGGTATTGACGACATTGACTTAATTCGTTATCAGCGTAGCCCACAACCAGAATTGGCTGAGGCACTAGCTCTTGAGTTAGGTCGTCAAATGGACACCATCATCATCAATGCACTTGGTGGATCTGCAGAGCGTGAAGTAAACGGTTCTTTCTCAGCTGCCGCTTTTGATGCAACCAACTTCCAAATCGCAGTGAACAGCAACAGTCTTGCTGCAACCTCCATGTCTGGTGACACAGGTCTACACGAAGGTAAATTGATCCAAGCGAAGCAAAAGCTATTATCTGCTTATGCTACTGATGGTAATGAGGAACTATATGTAGTAGGTCCTGCCAAGCAATTAGCCGGTATGTTGTCCCGTGCATTTGCATCTGACAGCGCAGCCTACATGCAAGGTATGCCTCAAGTAAACCTTCCTGGCTTAGAGAAGTCATTGGATGGATTACTCGGTATGCGCTTCATCATGTACGAAGACTCAGGAACCTCTTCTGGCGACCAATACGTTTACGTATTCCCGAAGAGTGCTGTGAAGCTTGGTGTCTGGAAAGATATTAACTTCCGTGTTGATGATCGTGTCGACATGGCAGGTGATGTCAAACAGGTCAAAGCCAACATGGCGATCGGTGCTGTTCGTATGTTCGAAGAAAAAGTTGTCCGCATCCTTTGCGACCCAACACCTGCATATGCATAACAGCTGGGGGAGCTAGTATCCCCCTACAGCTAAACAACTTTTAACGAGGTATTTTAAATGACAAACCTAACAGGAACTCGAGTTTCGAGTATCACGAACAAACCACAAGACATTGTCGGACGTGGTGCGTTCAATGATGTTGTCCACTGCATTCAAGGAACGATTGCAGTTGCGGCAGGTAACTTAACAACAAGCGATGTAGTCTATGTGACTCCAGTGCCTTGGAACGCTAAGATTCATGAAATCATTCTATTTAATGATGACTTGGATTCTAACGCTACTCCTACATTGGCAGCCCACGTAGGTCTTCATAAGATGTTAAGAGATGGAACATTCTCTGCACTCGACAATGCTGTCTATGCTACTGCTATTACAACCTTCCAAGCTGCTAACACAGCAGGTGTTAACGTAGCTTTTGAAGCACGTGATATCAACAAGATCGGCCAAACAGTTGTCACTGATGCAGGTCTAACAGGTATTCCATCTGATGGCGGGATCGCTATCCTTTCCATCACAATGTCTACTGGCGCTGCCACAGCTGCTGCTGGTGACATCTCGTACGTGATTCGTTATAGCGAATAATACACATACGAAAAAAGAGCCTAGCTGCCTAGTTAGCTGGCTCTCTTATATCTCTTTATTTATTATTATCTTTTATTTTATTTTCCCCTAACCTTCCCCCTTATAGCTTCTTATAGCTCTTAGGTATCTCTTTAGTAGCCCCTTAGATAACTTCTTATATCTCCTTATAGGGGGATTACCCTTTAGAGAAATATCTATTTATAGATATGGGATTTTTTTCGAAAAATGAGACACCTTTGGGAAAATATTTTTTCATTTCTCGTAAGTTTTTTTGACACCCATTTTAAAAGCGCATAGAAGACTCTACACACCCCTCTAATTTTCAGGCTGGGTATGTAGCTAAAATTCTCCAAAGCCTGTGTACGGCCTTCTATGGTGCCATAGCGTTAATGTTTAGTTGAGAGGTTGTTATGACTGTTAGTTCTGATGTTGAAATATGTAACTTGGCACTTTTACGACTTGGTACTAACCCAATTACGTCCTTAACAGACGATGGAACAACAGCATCAAATGCTTGTCTTTTGGTGTATGACTCCACTAAGAAATCCTTGTTGCGTCGTCACTTTTGGAACTTCTCGATGCAGAGAGCAGCCTTGGCAGCTGATGTTACCACACCAGCCTTTGAGTTTTCTTATCAATATACACTCCCTTCTGACTTCCTTCGACTAAAAGAAATAGAACAACAAAGCTCATCTTATTCGATTGAAAGCGGTAAACTACTAACCAATCAATCAGCACCTTTAAACATTATCTATGTCGGTGATGTAGAGGATGTGACACGCTTTGATAGTTTATTTGTTGAAGCTTTAGTTCTTATGATTGTTGTTAAGATAGGGCCACGTATACAAGGTGATGGATTTAACCCAGCTCCATTTGTTCAAGAACTACAACAAGTCTTACTAGAAGCTAAGATGGTTGATGCTCAAGATTCTTCCCCAGATCAACTCAAAATAGATACGTTTACTAAATCTAGATACGGCTACACAGACGGTGTTGTCGGTGGCATGTCTTGGTTCGATTACTACTAATAAGGTTGTTAATTAATGACATATGTTACAACTTATCAATCTAACCTTACCCAGGGAGAACTCTCTCCTTGGTTGTATGGTCGTGTCGATATCGCCCAGTACGATAACTCATGCCGCGTATTAAAGAACTTCATTGTCCGCCCACAGGGTGGTGTTATTAAAAGACCAGGCACGAAGTATGTAGCTTCTATTAAAACACAGTCTGACGGTGAAACACGTCTAATCCCATTTATCTACTCTGACTCAGATGCCTATGTCATTGAAGCAGGTAACCAATATTTTAGGTTCTATCGTAACAATGCACAGATCTTAAGTGGTGGATCCCCTTACGAAATATCAACTCCTTGGACATCTGCACAGTTAGCTAACGTTAAATTTGCTCAGGTCTATGACTCTATTTACTTTGTTCACCCAGATGTAAAACCCCGTAAACTAACACGTACAAGTGATACCAGCTGGACAATGACAGAGGTGGACTTTAATGATGGCCCATACTTTGACTTGATTGATGAGCAATGGGGCGGTCGTGGTACTAACTACACCATGACACCATCGGCTACATCTGGATCTATTACAATGACATCCTCATCAGCTATCTTTGCAAGTACTGATGTTGGTCGTATTATTCGCTGGAGAGGCAACTCATCTGTTGCTTGGGGTTGGGGTATTATCACAGCCTATACGTCTTCTACAGTTGTAACAGTGAGTGTTCAATCACCCTTATCTGCAACAACAGCTTCTACTCAATGGCGCCTAGGATCCTTTTCAGATACAACTGGATGGCCTAGCTGTATTACCTTCTTCGAACAAAGAATGGTATTAGCCAACACAAGATCACAACAGCAAACCATCTGGTTCTCTACGTCTGCAGACATCACAGATTTCTCCCCGGATAACGCAGAAGATAAAGACCAGGTAGACGCCTCAACAGCAATGACCTATACTATTGCTGATAACAAAGCAAACGTTATCTACTGGATTGAACCATCCAAAGGTCTTTACATTGGAACTTCTGGTGGTGTGTGGTTAGCCCGATCATCCAACCAAGGTGAAGCTCTGACACCATCTACCATTACCATTAACGCTATCATTAAAGATTCTTCTGCGAATGTTCCAGCAGTTACTGCTGGATCTACTTTAATGTATCCTCAGAAGTTTAGACGTAAGCTATTAGAGGTTGGATACTCATTCGAAGATGATGCCTATAGAGCAGCAGACCTAGCGATCCTAGCTGAACATAGAACAGCTGGATACATCGATGAAATAGAAGTCGCTCGTAACCCTAACTATCTCGTCTGGGTACGTATGATTGATGGAACTGTATCTGCTCTAACATACATCCGTGAACAAAACGTTATTGCTTGGACACGTCAAGAGTTTGGGGGCACAGACGTTGAAGTAGATTCTATGGCAGTTATACCTGGATCTGCTGAAGATGAACTCTGGATGATTATCAAAAGAACAGTTAACGGCAATACAGTTAGGTATGTTGAATATTTATCAACAACATTCCTAGACCAAGATGTAGAAGACGCTTGTTTTCTTGATTGTTCAGTATCCTATTCCGGATCTGCAACCTCAACTATTACAGGACTCTCCCACCTTCAAGGAGAAACTGTAGAATGTTTCGGTAACGGAGCAGCAACAACTGTATCAGGACCTGTGTCAGGTGGATCTATTTCCTTACAAGATACAGTGACAGCAGCTGTTGTAGGATTACCATATGAGAGTGTTATTGAGTTTAACCAGCCAGCAATGAACAATGCCCCTGCCGCAATGCAAGGTAGACTAGGCCGTGTCCATGGTGTGGTCTTAAGGCTCTACCGTTCTTTCGGTGGTCAAATAGGTATCAGTGGTCAAACACTAGATATCATCCCACAATACAGCAGTACAACAACTATGGATGGTGCTTTAGAGTTGGTGAGTGAAGACCGTGAGTTTGTTTTACCATCTGAATTTAAATACAACCCAACTGTTTATCTGCGTCATGCGCTACCTGTTCCGTTTACACTAAACGGTATCGTCTATCAAATTACTATATCGTCGAGGTAATAGATATGGAATTAATTTTTCTTATACTTTTTTTAGCTGTACTACTTGACTTCTTAATCAACAAATATATTTCTTTTATTGTAGAGAGGCGAATAATGCCAAATAATAATCTTCCTCTATCAAAAACAAAAACAGAACGTCTCTCTACACCTGTTAATTCTTAGTACTTAGGGGATGATATAATGGCTTTTCTTGGAGCTTTAGGCGGTATTGGAGCCCTGATTTCAGGGGTCGGTTCTGTCGTATCAGGAGTCATGGGAGCTGCCGCAGCACAAGACGCTGCAGATGCTCAAGCGGCTGCCTATGAATACAATGCAGCTGTTGCACGTAACAATGCTATTGCAGCCAGAGATGCAGCAAATGCAGAAGCTGAGCAGGTGGAACGCCAAAATAAATTACGGCTAGGTAAACTTCAAACAGATATCATCAAACAAGGTGTCGCTCTCGAAGGAACACCTCTCCTAATTCTTGATGAAGAATATGAGCAAGGTCAGCTTGAGAGAAGTAAAGAAGTATACAAAGGTGAAGTCAAAGCCCGCAACTACGAGAACGATGCAAACTTAAACATGCTCTATGCGGACTCAGCAAGACAAGCGGGCGCGAATAAAGCAGGTGCCTCTCTTCTCGGAGGTGTGTTTGGTGGTATCGGTAGAATGTTTGGGTAATAGACTATGGCGACATTAACACGTTTTTTTAGTACATCTGAAGTTCCTGCTGCTATTAACCAAGTCAAAGCTGATCCAGGAGCCGTCGCTGCGGGTGCTGCGTCTGCAGGGGCTATTGCTGAAGCTTTAGGACAGGGTCTCAGTGCGATTGGTCAAGGTCTTTCTAAGATGGAAAAGCAGCAAGGGGAAGTAGACCAGCTCTACCTTGCTAATGCTAAATCACAGCTTGAAGTTGGGATGTACGATGTTATCAAACAAGCCCAAGCTAATATGGAAGTAGAGGGTAATGCTTCTCAAATCCTAACTCAACAGTTTGATCAACTAGCGCTGAAGCAATTAGAGTCTGCCCCTAACGACAAAACAAGAGAATCTTTAACTCGTTCTATTATGTCTCTTCGTAATACGGCCTTTATGCAAGGTCAGCGTATGCAAGACAAATATAATGAGTTTAGTTATCTTAAGAACTTTGATGACAATACAGCAGATGTTAGTTCTTACCTCCTAAGAGAGCCAGATAAATTACAGGCTGGTATTAAAAGATTGTCTCAAGCAGCCGAAGGACTACGCCAAAAAGGTGTAGATTCTATTACTGTTGAGAAAAAGATGGAACAAGCAATAGAGTCCTTAACACTTCAAAGCTATAAAGCGAGAGCGGCTAATGATCCTGAAACAATATTAGCTCGTTTGCAAGATGGACAGTTCTCTGATAAAGGGGCTCGCTTCGAACAAGCTTTAAGAGATACCGCAACTCAAACAATTAATAATCGTATTAAGCAAACAGAAAAAGTTGCTAAGGGGATTTCTGGTAAACTAGCATCTGGCGTAGCAATTGCTCAGGAAGAATGGGATGCTGTCCTCAACAACCAGAAGTATCTGCCGGAAGAGTCTCGCACTTCGATGATTCAATTAAAGTCTGTATATGATTACCTAAATCTTTTAAAACCAACTACAGACCCACAGACAGGATTACCAAGACTGAGTGATTCTGACTTCCAAGGTCTACGTGCTGAGATACGCCGTATGGCAATTAATGATTCCTCAATGACCCCAGAAATCTTAAGCAAGACAATGGGCCTTATCGATGCGCGTGAAAAGTTATTTAAAGAAAACCCATTAGAATATTTCCAAAACTTTAACCCATCTTTAGTTACACCTGTAGATAAGTCCCTACCACTTGAGGCTGGTCTTCGGGGTAATACCGATCAAGCAAGAGCTTTCATCGATCAACGTGTCGGTATGGCGAATAACTTAGAGAAAGTAACTGGCCAAGAAACTATTCTCCCCTTTACTTCCGCAGAACTAAGCACGATTAAAAGAGAGATTGGCAGCCTAGAGCCCATTAAACAAGCTGAGAAATTAGCATTCTTCCTACCATTAGGTGCTGATAGAGTTAATAAATTAGCTACCGAAGTATTTGGTAAAGACTCCATGGTCGGTGTTATCACCACTTTCGGGAAGTATGACAAAGCTCTGACCGAGAAAATGTTACGTGGTGAGAAGTATATGTCAGGTCCAGAAGGAGCTAAGTTAGCTAGTGCTATCGAATCTTCTAAGATGGGTCCAGCAATTGGTAACCTTATGGGGGATCTATTTCAAGAGAATCCCAGTGTTCGCCAAAACATTAGTCGAGCCGTCACAGCATACTTAGCGGAAGAGATGGTTTCTCAAAAGAAGACCCCTTCTCTTGTCACTGATACTGATATCAAGAGAGCCTTAAAAGAAATTACTGGCTTAGATAAGGTTGTTGCTAAAGACTTCTGGGGACCTAGTAATGCTGAATACACAACCCTTCTTCCTGTAAAACCAGTAGGACCAGATAAATATCAACGCGTTACCAAAGATGAATTCACTTCTACTCTAAAAGAGTTTAAAGATCCTAACTTATTTCTTAAATACGGAAACGGTGTTCCCCTAATCCCTTACCAAGACATGGACAATTTTAACCCAGAAAGAGAAAATCCATCTGAGTTTAAGTACATACCTAATGGTAATGGAAACTATCTTATTTACGGCTGGTCAAGAGGAGAAAGCAAATGGGTGCCACTACCAACTGTAACAGGTCAACCAGCTGAAGTTAACATCGAAAAATATCTATCAGATAAATTCTTTAAATCTAATCCAGTAAAATAAAGGTCGTTAGATGAAACTAACTGATGATTTATTAATACCATCAGGTGCTGCAGAACTGCCAGGACCAGACATTGGTACCCCAGAACAACCAGAAATAGTCCCAGGAATCGAAGGATTTACACCTGACTTTCTTAAGCCAGCAGATCCCACGCAGCCTGTATCTGGTGATGTTGTTGCTGACCCAGTAGCTCCTAACTCTGTGTTAACACCAGAAGCACAGACAGCTGCTGTAGAAGCACCTAATCCAGTAACGACATTATTAGCAGGGTCACAAGAAACCCCAGCCCTTCCCCCGATGCAGTTAACTCCAGAACAAGAGCTAATCCGTCGAGTGGAAGCAGATCTTATTATGTCTGAGAGTTCTGGCAATTACAGAGCTATGGGCCCATTAATGAATAGTGGTTCTCACGCTGGAACAAGAGCTCTTGGTCTTTATCAATTCATGCCGTCTACCTTAAGAGCATATGGATATCAAGGGAAGTTAGCAGACTTTATTGAAGACCTACCTACCCAAGAGTACTACTTTCGAGAAAAGCATATGCCTTCTCTAATTCAATATGCCAAACAGAATGGTATTATTGATGAGGCAACACCGCCAGAAGTAGTTGCTGGGTATTTATGGGCCGGTCACCTTGGTGGGGCTGGGGCCATGAAAAGTGTTCATAGTAAGATACAAGCATCTGGTGGCATTACTCCAGACTTACAATTATTTGGAGCATCTGACGGCAATACAAAGACAGGTCAATACTTCTTAAGGGGTATGAATAACTACCTCAAAAGAAGTGGTCAACCAATCTCAGAACTAGGGGATCCAACTAAATCACGTAAAGGAGATCTAATTAGTTCTTCTGGAGATGCCTACCGTGCTGTTATCGAAGGTAGTCGTGCCCGTGTTGATATGACATTTGCAGATGAGGTAGAACTAACACGGCAATCCTGGCAAGACAGTATGGTCTCTGGTGTTCGTAATGCCTATATTGACGCCATTGATAAAGCCTTTGCTGATGTTAATGAAAAACTAAAAACAAATTATTCCTACGATACATTAGCTGGGGATAACCTACAAAGATATTATTATGGCGGTATCCTTCCTGGTAGCCAATCCCAATGGCTATATGACACTGCTGAGAAGTATGAGAACCTACGAGAAGAGATCCTGAAGAAGGATCCGAATGTAAAGTTACCTGAAACAGAATCGCTATTTCAACAAGTAGCTGATATGTTTGAGACACAAGAACTTAATTATCAACAAAAGAAAAAAGACCTTGGTTGGATGTCTTGGCTTGCTGGTAACGTAGCAGGTCTTGAAAACTTTATGAGAGATCCTAACAACACAGCCGCTTTATTTGGATCGATTGCTGCAGGTACGTTAGGAGCAGTCACGGCCGGTGGTCGTATTGCTACAGCATCTGGCGTAAACATGGGTCTTGAAGTTCCTATTCAGATGTCACTCGAGGAACTAAAAGACGCAGGTGGTATTCCTTATAGTGAGGCTGATAAGTACGTTAACATCTTAGCAGCAGGTGCTGGTGCTGGTATTGCGCAAGGTATTGGTGAAGTAGCAGCCCCTATCGCAAAAGCTGTACGTGAAAAATTTAATCCAACAAAACAAATGTACACCGAAGAAGGTGTCAAGCAAATGTCAGAGGCTTTAGAGAAGGCAGCTATCGACAATACGCCTCTTGAGGTAACAAGATCAATGCAGCAATTCAACCCATTCGGTGATGGGTATAATGCAAATGCCGCGCTTGGTCGTAGGTTAGCTAAGATAGAAGATGATATCTCTAAAGGATTGACACCTAAGGCTATTCCTGACGGAGCTCCTGTACCACCTCCCCCTGCAACATACGGAAGGATTGTTACTGAGTATGCACAGAGTATCCTACCTACTGACCCAGCCCTTGCTCAACGACTTAGTAAATCAGTATCCGACCTTAAGAATTACGCAACCAAGAAGGCTGAAGTTACACCTAAAGAAGCCCAAGAGATACCCATCCCAACCACTAATACTAAATCAGTACCTGAGGTTGAGGCCGAACGAGCTCTGGCTGAATACAATCAACGTATCGACAGTGTGCCTACAGAACCTGATAAACTTGTAGATGAGTACATGTCCAGGATGTCTCAAACAGAGACTACCTATGCTTCTATGCCTAGGATAAAAAATGAATTAAGAAAAATTAAACCTGGTTTATTCGAGGAGACCGCCCCTCCTACACCCCCTCAAGGAGTTAAACAAATTAAGCCAGGGCTTTTCGAACTACCTCCAGAGGTACCTAAAGTCCCAGGACTAGACAGTTTAGCTACGAGAACTTCTCAAGCCTTAAGATCTCAAATTGATAGTCTTAATGAAATACGTGGTGTTGTTCAAAAAGATATTGAGATTAACAAGTCTAAAGGAATTGATACCAAAGATTTAGAAGGTACGTTAAAGAGTTTTGATAATCATTCTAAATCAATTGTGAAAGACCAAGAGAAGGTAGATCGATTAGTCAGTGAAATAGCTAAGGATACTAAAAAATATCAAGACACTTTTGGTAAATACACTACCGATGAAATAAAAGCAAATCCAAAAATTCAGCAAGAGCTCAGTGATGAATTAGATAAGATTACTAAAAAACAAGAGGAATTAGAGGAAATATCAAAAGGGTACGATGATGATCTAGACCTTATTGAATCAATTGAAGAACTGGAAGTTTCTCTCAAAACAGAAACAACAGCATCTGCTTCCTTCAAACAAATAAAAGAAGATGCTGAAGAAGAAGTATCCTTCCTAAGATCAACACTCGACTGTTTAATTAGAGGTGTATAGTGGGCGTTATTGACTGTCTTAATACCAAACTACTGGCGCAGAACCCAACCTTTGAAGATCTAAGTAAGTTAGATCCAGCAATACGTAGACGTGTCTTACAAGCAAAGGAAGGCTACGTCTCTAAGAAAAGGATTGATGCTCTCGAAAAGGAGATCAACAAACATATTGAGTCAGGTAAGTTTGAAGCCGGTGATGTCAACGATCAAGCTGCTCGGTATGCAATCGAAGTGTTACAGGATCGCATCACTCAACGTACAGCCAATCTTGCAGCTACTCGTGTTAAAGCTAGGGAATTAAAAACACTATATGACGATTTTGTATCAAAGGGCGGCACCCCTCTTGAAGCCATTAAAGAAACATCTATACGCTTTGATGACACCATTAATGCCACATTATTACGCTATCGAAATGCTGCTAAGACAATGTTTGCTGAGTCTTGGGAAGCTAGCCGACGTGGTTTCTTCCCCAATAAAGAGAAGGAAGAAAGGCTAGTTCAAGGTCTATTTAACCTATCAAAGGGAGAGGCAATCGATAAGAGTTTATCTGCTTCCGAAAAACAAGCAGTCAAAGAATTCTACGATCTTACTATGAGAATACCTAAAGAATACAATGACTTAGGTTCTTTTGTGAAGGCGCGCTCTGACCACTTCTTTGGATTCCATGGACCAGATAACCGCATCCTGGCTACCCTATCTCAGGATGAGTTTGTTAGGGACTTCATGGATAGTGGAGTTAACTGGGCTCGGATAGCCTGGCATACAGGTAAGAATTTATTAGATGAGTCAGATAGATTAAATTTTGCAAAGTTCTTATATGATACTCAAATCACCGGGAGACCGCTCGGAGAATGGCAGTTATTTAAAAGCAATAACATGTCATCAGCTGTCAATCGTATGCAAGCCCATAGGCTTATTACCTTCGATGATCCTATGAAATGGTTACAGTTCCATAGAAAGTATCATGCTGGCACCTTACATGAGATGGTTGATAAATACATAAGCAGTAGAGCAAGAGACTTTGCTAAGTTATCTGTATATGGTCCTTCCCCTGGATCCTCAATCTCCGCATTAATTAAGCATATTAATCGTCGTAACTCCGCAAAAGATGCGAAGAAACTGACCGACAAAGCAATTACATACGCAAAGAGAGATGTCAGCCCACCCCGTATGGAATATTCTAAGCTTGCTCAGATAGCTGCTGATGTTCCCTCTAACTTCCTTCAAAGTGCGGTAGGTGGAACAATCGCTGTAACATCTGCTCTAGAACCATTCATGGCTTCATTTGCAGCTGCTAGTAGAGGGTTACCCTGGTTTAACGGTATGGTTAGATCCTTCGTCGGATATGCTAGTCTCAATCAAAAACGAGCTGCCAGAGCCGCAGCTGAGATGGGTTACCAGACAAACTACTACTCAAGTATGGTTAACTGGATCTTTAGAGATTTATTTGATTCCCTACCAGTGGCTATATCTAAAGGTTCAGCAAGCCTATCCTACAAAGCTTTTGCGGTACATCGTCTAACAAACGCGGCGGTGACAGCACGTCAGTTTGATATGGGATTTCAGTTTGCTAAATGGTTATCTAATCCTAAGAAATATGCTGATGAGTTATCTATTCTAAAAAAGAGATACGGTCTTAATGATGATGAGCTCAAAGCACTCGTACCATCAATTGATAAGTATGGTAATACTCCGATCCTGAACTTAGATAAGATAGCTCAGAGTGGGACAAAGAAAGACATTGAGCTCTACAATAAAATGTCTCGTATCTCTTTGGACTACAAAGGATTCACAGCTCCCGAAAGAAATCCACTATGGGCGGGTGCCGTGTCTGAATTTAGAAGTGGTGGGAATGTTCAATACGTATTAGGTAGGTGGGGGTCTACGTTTACTGGGTACTTGTTTGGGTCTATTCAACGTCTTATGAAACCACTTATTACCGGTAAAGGGCCTGTAACTGCTACGGCTTTGATGGGCACCTTCTTTGCTTTGCAAGCTTTCCTCGGTTATTGGACAAGTGTTCTTCAGGATATTACAAACTATAAGGACCCAAAACCAATCGACCATCCAGAGTCATTACTTAAGATGGCTGGTTCTGTAGCTTTTGGGCGTCAGATCGCAGGTATTTCTCAAGCCCTTTACACAGGACAAGATCCATTAAAAGCCTTAGTGCCTGTTTATGGGCCAGTTGGAGATGTGTTTAGTAGTACAGCAAAGATTGGTTACAGGTATTACAAAGGACAACCAACTCAATGGGTAAGAGAATTAGACGGACTTCGAAGGTCTTGGCTGCCATTTAGTAATAACTGGTTATTTGGAATGGCAGCAAACAGAGCGTTCTGGGATCCAATGTGGCAAGAGTTAGACCCTTATTATGTACAGAAGATACAGAGAGAACGCCAGAACTTTGAGAAAAAGGGAGGGACATGGGCATGGCAACCAGGAAGTACAAGTCCTGATAGACTACCTGACTTGTCTAAGATTTTAAACGTAGGAGCGGAGGACTAAACTAATATGACTATTACAAATACAACACAAGTATCACCACTGTATTCTGGTAACGGGGTCACTACGGCCTTCGCTACTGGTTTCCAGTTCTTAAGTAATTCCCATGTGCAGGTCATTTTAGTTGCCTCGAATGGGACAGAAACAGTTAAATCAGAAACAACACACTACACATTGACGGGTGCTAATAACCCATCAGGTGGAACAGTTACATTCCTGTCTGCTCCTGCTAGCGGTGAGTCTGTTAAGATTGTTCGTAACGTACCTCTCACACAATCGACAGACTATGTTGAAGCATCTCGTTTCCCTGCTTCTTCACATGAGACAGCACTCGATAAACTAACTATGATCACTCAACAGTTAGATACTGAGATTGATCGTGCTCCTAAACTTAAGATCTCCTCGACCCTATATCCTCTTGAATTCCCAGATGGCGGATCTGATGAGGCTGGCAAAGTTATTCGCTGGAATACATCAGATGGAACAACACTGGAGAATGCTAACCTATTAACGTATGGGTCTGAATCAGAGTTATTAGGTGGCACTCAAGGGGCCATGCAGTATAACAATACTACAGGTTTCGGTGGTGATAACAATATCGTAACCAATGGTACTGGTACATTATCTGTTACTGGTCAGTTAAACGTAGATAACGTTCGTATTGATGGTAATACAATCTCTACAACAAATACCAATGGGGCATTGACTCTTGCGCCGAATGGTACAGGTGCTGTTGCTATATCTAATGCAAGTATCACAGGTGGTACAATCACAGGGATTACGGATCTAGCAGTCGCTGACGGTGGTACCGGAGCTTCTACTGCGGCCGATGCTAGAACAAACCTAGGACTTGCAATTGGTACAAACGTACAAGCATATGATGCCACATTAGCCGCTCTTGCCTCCTACAATACTAACGGTATTGTCACACAAACAGCTGCAGATACCTTTGCAGGACGTACAATCACAGGTACATCTAACGAGATCACAGTCACTAATGGTGATGGTGTATCTGGTAACCCAACACTATCCATACCTTCGACAGTAGATCTTAGTGGTAAGACATCTCTACGTATCCCTGCAGGTACGGCACCTACTGTGTCCTCTGCTGGTATGATTGCTGTTGATACAAACACAGATAACAGTAACATTACTCATGGTTCTGTTATATTCCATGACGGAACGAGCACACGGTACATACCCTCTGTCGCCACTCTACCATCGACTGATGGTCATGTCCTAAAGTACAATGGTACATCAAAGTCCTTTGTATTTGATACAGACTCAATCGGAGGAGGTGGGGGGGTTGGCGATGTTGTCGGTCCAGCAGCATCTACTGATAACGAGCTTCCTTTATTCTCTGGTACGGGTGGTAAGACATTAAAGGGGTCTAACACACTTAACGGTGCTGTATCCTTATCCTCTGGTGTTGTTACAGCTGGTACATTGAGTGTTAGCAATGGAGGTACTGGGGGTACGACACAGGCAACAGCTAGATCTGGGTTAGGGCTTGGAACTATTTCCACTCAAGATTCTAACAACGTCTCTATAACAGGTGGATCTATTACAGGTATCACCGACATCACTGTAGCAGATGGTGGTACTGGGGTGTCTTCCGTCACAGCTTACTCAGTTGTCTGTGGTGGTACAACAAACACAGGTGCATTACAGACTGTGTCTGGTGTGGGTACTTCCGGACAAGTACTGACTTCGAATGGTGCTGGAGCACTACCCACTTGGCAGACCCCATCTTCTTCTGGTCCGGTTGTGGCTTGGGCTTACGTAAATGGCAGCAGTTCTACCAGTTTAGCTGGTACGTACTCAAGGACCGGGACAACGGTCACGGTGACCGCAACGAGCCATGGACTGGTAGTAAATAACCAGATCTATTTTGATGCAACATCTGGAACAGCTACGGACGGCCCATTCGTAGTCACAAGTGTCGCAGATGCCAATACATTCACCTTTACGCACGGTACTTCCGGATCAACGAGTGGAAACTGTAGCTTATTAAGAATACCTATTCTAGATAGTTCTGGAATAAGTTCTGTTAATGATCTTGGTACAGGGTCGTTTTCTTTTAACTTTTCTACCCCTAGAAGTGATACCAACTACGCTTCTCTAGCGTGCGCCTTTGATACCGGCGCGGATGGGAGCACCGCTCAAATTGCAGGCCAGTCTGTTGGAGCGTTTCAGATATCCACTTTGAACTCAAGTGCAGCGAAGACAGATATGAGAGCAAGCGTTTTGGTCTTAGATAATTAAAGGGAACATGGGTTATGTATAGAGTATTTGTAGTAAAAACAGAAAATGGTGTCACAGTCATGTGGCCAACATCTGCTGTACCAGAAGGTATGTCTATTGAAGAGTTTGCCTTGACAGTAGTCCCTGAAGGGTCTGACTGGAGAGCTATTAAACCCTTGGAACTTCCAAACAGTAGAGAGTTTAGGAATGCTTGGGTAGATGTAACTCCAGAACCTCAAATTGATATTGATCTAGCTAAAGCTAAAGAGATTCAACTAGAGAGGTTAAGGGCAGCTCGCAATGCAGAACTAGCGGCAACAGACGGTCTTCTTGCGAGAGCATTAGAGCAAAACAATGCAGCAGAACTAGAGAAGTTACGTGTTAAACGTCAAGCACTACGAGATGTGACAGAAGAACTAAAGGCAGTACCAGCTGGAGGTTATAACGATGAAGCAGTAATCAATGAGATTAAAGTCAAAGGTGATCCAGCGAAAGTTGAGGAGATCAAACAAGCAGAGGTTGTTGGTGGTCAGCTCGTCAAGGGTGGGGCCAAATGAAGCAGAAACTAATGGCTTTATTGATGGACCTACAAAGGAAAGTCAATGAAGTAATGGAGGAGATAGAGAGGATTCAAGACCCACCATCACCTCCCCAACTATCGGAGTTGCCAATGACTAATCTAACAATAAGTGAAGCTGGTGTAAACTTAATAAAGAAGTATGAGGGCCTTAAACTAAAGGCCTACCTCTGTCCAGTAGGTGTTCCTACGATCGGCTATGGTCATACGAAGACAGTATCTGCTGCTGATGTACGTAATGGTAAAGTTATTACAGAACAAGTGGCTGATGCTTTACTAAGGGCTGATATTAAATCATTCGAGAAAGTCGTATCAAAGCTAATAAAAGTCGAGATAAATCAAAATCAATTTGATGCTCTCGTATCTTTTGTGTTCAATGTAGGGGAAGGTGCCTTTGCTAAGAGCACCCTCCTTCGAAAGATCAATGCCAAAGACCGTAGCGCATCTGATGAGTTTATTAAATGGGTCAATGGCACTGTCAATGGTAAGAAAGTACAACTCCCTGGTCTTGTCAAGCGCCGTGCAGAAGAGCGTGACCTATTTTTAAAATCCTGAAATCTGCCTTCTATATAATTCATTTTAAGCCTATAAGCTGATATCCAACCCCATTTTACAGCTTATAGGTTGTTTTTGATTTCCTTAACAATCATTTATGAGGTATAATTATGGGAGACACCAAGGCCCCTTCCCCCCACCGTCGAGTGTCTAACGAGGTCTTACTAGAGAAACTAGAGAACTTGGCGACAGATGTCTTGATATTGCAAAAGCAAATGGAGACATTACAACAGGATTACTACGAACGTAAGGCTATACATAAAGTCTTATTATTCTTAGTATCATCTGTATCAGCTATCGTCGCTTGGGCTACTGCAACCTTCGTACGCCTGTAATCCATATTAGACGAAGCTATAATCCATAACTTACTTCATCACCAAAATTTAACACAAACAGTTAAATATTTAACATAATATAAATTATAGACGACAGATTTCCTGTCTTAAAACCCTGCATGATTTTTTAATAAAATTTTTTCAAAGCAATACTTGACGAATACTTAAACAGTACTATCTCCTTTATTGAATGGATACTTGCACAGAGGAAGTGCTCATGACACAGACAGAAGCAGAAATGGTTTTAAAGACCTACCATCAGATCAAGAAGTATCGGAAGGGGGTCAAACCAAAGACGGTAGAGGCATTCTGGAAATTAGCACATGAAGCAAAGCGCAAAGGTATCACAGGTACAAGATTAGAATTCTTCCTAGCACAAGTACTTGCTGACACAAAAGGATTAGTTGATGGAATAGATCTTAAGAATCCATCTGCTTACTTCGATAAGTGTCTAGCAAAATGGGAACAAAAAGATCTCAATAAAGAGGCTGATTATAAAAACTTTGGTGAAGTCATACGAAAGTACGGTGGAGCTAATAAGTCTATTATGACACGTATAACCTGGCTGGCCCGATTGACAACCTTCCTATACCTTCTAAAACCCTAACGATTAGAGGGCTGTACAGGCCTCTATCCCAACTCCCTCCTTATCTACCTACCTGAAACTTTTTAGAGGCCCGCCAGGGGCCTTTTTTAATGCCCTGTATAACTGTTAAAATGGGTAGCTATAGCCCTTAATATGTCTTCGTAGTTATGACTTTTAAATACATATGTTACCTCACCATCAATCTTAAGTTCAGCAACCCAGCGGTCATCGTCCGTAGGAGTCATTTCAAGGGATAGATTATTCATAAGTAAATCTCCTTAGTTGTTGTCATGTATGTTTACAATGTAGAAGTCGTCAGCAATTTTAGTTACTGCATAACCATGTGGGCATTTATCGTGTAGGTAATAATGCATGTCTTTAGGGCTATCGAATTCATGGTGTATAGAAGAGCTCTCTAATTCGATAGCGTCGATGTTATAGACCTTCGCAGGTTCAATCTTAAGTCCTAGTTGTTTATAGAAGTCTGGTGGACCGAACGAATAAAGACGATTCCCGTCTGTTATATATTTAGGATGTACTGTAAGAGTTACTTTAATCATGAGGGGTGGGTCCATGTACGGGGTTATGTAAATGCAAAAGAGCCGACTACCTATTCGATAATCGACTCTTATTTTGTCATGCTATCTGAATACATACAGTGCCCCTTCTAGTTAAATATACCCATCTTTAAGCTCCTTTCTTAATTGATTCAGTAGGCGTTACGTCATAACGGGCTGCCAAATCCATACTCATTCTTTCTAATCTCTTTGCTGTGTGCATACCTCTCCCCGCAAATTCTAAGTAAGCCATATAATCGTAATCACTCGAAACATCATCCATGTCATCCATCTTGTCTAAGATATCATCTATATCCTCGACTGTTTTCATGAGTGACTTCCTTAAGTTTTGAAAGTCGTTCCAAGTCATTAACTTTTCTCTATCCCCAATGTAATCCATATTCCCATCCTCCAGATTAGTTTACGGGCCGTTTGCTACTTACGTAGGCTTCATTATCGAACCAGACAAAAGACATATGCTCTAAGCAGCTTTCCTTCTCTGGCTCTTTGTCAAAGTAGTTAGTGAAAACTACATCGACACCTTTGCCGCGGATACCGTATTGGTTCATGAGAACACCATTTATGTAGTAGTACGCGGGATCTTGTAATATCTCTTCAACTTTCTTCCTCACTGTATTGGGTAAGTCCACTTCACCTTGTAAATAATTGAGTAAATCTTCAAACGTCTTGCCCTTGAAGGGCTGTGTTGTTGTCATCTCTCGCATGTCTTGCTTTCCTTTCTACCAGTAGCTACTCCTGGCAATACATAAGCTAGTGCGCAAAGTACTTACGTCAAGTGGGTGTGTAATATTTTTTAATATATTATTAGATAATACTTGGATTTACTTGATAATATCTGATAAGCGTATTTACTATCGATTGATATATAGGGGATTCTATATTGATATAGATCGTGTCTTGCTGTAGATATATCTACTCTGTCATTGAGTAAGTAGGCATGAATAAACTCCACCAGATCCTTGTCTGGTAGAGTCATCAATTGTTTAAGTTCTTTATTTATCTTTATTATCTGGGAGGGGTAGATCATCAGTACCTAATCCATTGACACGATAATCATAGAGCATGTTAAGATTAGAAGCGGCGTGGAGTAGGTGTGGTAAACCAGACTCTGGATCTATTCTCTCGCCCATTAGATCAGCCATGAGGTGACGTAAGGCAGCATCTAATAATCTAGAATGTTCCATACCCTTTCGATAGTTATACTTACCGTACTTCTTCGCCCCAAAAGTCATCACTTGTGCAACCCCAAGTATAAACTCAGGGCGTACGAGGGACACTAAAGGTTTATCATCATCAAACTTTAAACCAACTATCGAGTCTATTTCTTTTTCTTCCCCGTCCTCTGCAGTAGAATACCACTGGCCTTTATACCACTTTACGTATCTAGTTTTACTCTCCATAAGCTATCTCCCTAGCTCCTCTATAAGGTTACGCAATCTCACCGCCATTTTCTGAGCGTACGGATCACAGAACTTTAGTTTCACAGCCCCACCTATTCTTTGTTTTATATAGTACTTATCTGGAAACTGCTCTTCCAACTCCTCTTCCTTAATGTTAGTGTAAACAAAACCTGCAGGATCTACTATAAACATCACCTATCTCCTTTAGTATGCAATTAAGAGAACAATAATCATTACAATTGTCAAACCTGTTGCTGCTATCATAGCATCCATAGGGCCAAGGGGTCTGTAATTATCGAGTAGTTTCTTCATTTATTCACTCTCCATCCTTTAAATGAGGCTTGACATTTATTACATCTTAGTCTTTGATACAGAAGACCAGATGTGGTAGCGTAGGTTCCATTGGCATGGTATGATGTTGATCCACAGTTAGGACAGGAAGAACGATTGCCGTCAGCTAGTGCACCCATGTGTGGATGGTTTTTAATAAGGGGACGTAGTTTGAGATATACTTGCTCTAATACGTTACAGTCCTGGGCGCAGTACTCCGCCATTTCTGTTAGTGATTGTTTGTCGCCCATCCAACACATAGGCCATAAGCTATGGGATATTTTAGTCTTGAGTTCGCAGCCAAACAACTTCGCCACGTTATCCAACCTGTTACTGCTTAGACTTAATTGCTTAGACGCGACCTTATACAAATCAATATGCGGAATGTTTTGCGGCAGATTAATGTTGTGCGCTGCAGCTCTACCTGTGAGGAACTTATAATCATGTGCGGAACCGTACCAAGTAACTACCACATCTGCTGTCATCATGATATCAACAGCTTGTTGAACCAGGGACCTATCAATTTCTTTAATATTATGAGGAATCCTCTTGAATTGTTCCTCATCAGGGACTATATATTTAGCAGGTTCTCCTAGCCACTTGTATCCAAATACTAAGATGTAGGCTAGATCGCTACAAAAACCTGCAGCTCTCTTCCGGGCCACGTTACCGGGGTGGAATACGTGGTCCATATGCTGAATATTTTCGAGATCGAAAAACAGCACTTTCGGTTGTGATGTGCTCATCAATACTCCGTAAGGGGGTTAGGTATTGTGGGTACTAAAATGGGGCCTTGCCGACGAGTACCGCGTCTGCGAATCCTTTAATGGCCTTGACTAATTCTTTAACGTCCTTAGCAGACACCTCCTCTCTTTCATTTGTAGACTTCGTTGAGAGTCTATCAACAACATCATTTGTAAATTCAAAGTGTGCACCTCTCGAGAAATCAAACCCGAGGAAGTGACCAGCTTCTCCATCTCGATTGTACAATACATGGGCTGTATAGTTACCTGCTACTAATTGATAAGTAGGGTGAACTAATTCATTGTCCTTGTACCACAACCGAATAACAGCTTCGGCTGAGTAGTGTATATCTTTAGCTTCACGTGGTACATCTAATAAAGGATTACCCATATTAGGTGTGATCTGACTGAGAAGAAAGATAATGAACCCATGTTTGTTAGCCAATACACGTAACTTATCGACAGCATTCTTAATTGCTTGCTGCCTATCTGCTCCAGGTATCGGTACAATTTGTATATAATCAATGACCACAACTGATCCATTCCATTTTGGATCATCTAATAAATCTAATAAGGCATTGATATTAAGTTGACTTGACTGATCATAAATAACTAGTCTCTCGTCTTGAATAGCTTTCTTGATGGGCTCTATGGCCGGGGATGCGTATACCTCTTCAATTGCCAAGTGGGGATCTCTTGTCCTGACATATCTAGCGACCACTCGACTTGCGGGAATCTCATAGCTAAAGTATACAACCCTCCCGCCAGTATCAAGAATACTACGAGTAAGATAAATTCCGAACGCGGATTTTCCATGTTTTGTTCTTCCTTCTAAGACAACGTATCCGCTCATAGGAAGTTTAATATTATCATCTATAGCGGGTATACCAACAACCAATCTATTATTAAGGTGATTATGTTGTTCGACAAGATCTTCGAATGTCATTAGTCCCGAACTTTCTTTCTTACAGTCCTGGGCCTCTCGAATAGCTCTAGCAATATCATCACGACTTAGGTTGTCAGCGAGATCTGATTTCGGCGGTAGGTGATCTACATAAGCAACCTTATAGGATCTAACAGGAAGGTGTTCTGCAATCCTTTCCATAACATCTTTACCTGGCTTATCATTGTCAGGCCAAAGAATAATATCCTTACCTTTTAATAAGTCCCAGTTACCAGATGAAATGTTATTAGCACCACCACGCCAAGAGACAACGGCTGCCTTAGTGAATAGTTTCTGACCTGCCTCGGCAGCTTTTTCACCTTCGACCACAATAACTGTATTATGATCCTTGATATAGTCCTGATTAAATAGTACTTTATTTTTAGGCCACTGGGCATCTTTCCCATATAGAAAGGTGTTACCTCGGATCAGGACGGGGGAGTATACTTTGGTACCGTTATACCTTAGGCAACCAAAAATTGGGGATCCGTCCAAGTCTCTGTACCACCAAACCCGGTGGCCGTCTAGGAAGTCGCTCGTTTGAACTCCTGTATGAGAGGGCTCATATACATCATTGTATGAGTCACTCTCGTCTAGCCTCTTAGCTATGTGGTCAGGTGTTTTCATATACTGCCTTTCATTCCAATCACATTGGCCAGCATGGTTGCATTGCCACCGAGTAAATCCGTCTGGATCATTATAGACAGTTAGTGTTTTAGTATTTCTTTTTTGTCTGCCATCACGACACATAGGACATTCGATTGTGTATTTACGCTCGGGTCGTAGTTCAGGGTACATCTAACAACTCCACGTAATAATTGAAGTTTGCAAATTGACGTTTATACAGATTGATGGATATTCTGTCTGTCCTGTACACGTTCCTGATGTGAGTAAAAAGTTCCTCGAGATCTAAAAACTTATACATGTCGCTGTTTCCATCTGGTTTCACGATACAGGCTGACATGCCCCTCTCCTCTAAAGCCTTGTCCCGCTCTTCTTTCTTTCTCTGGTACTCTACTTCCCTTATCTCTGTATAAGGATTAGGCCACGGTGATTCCATAATTTATACTCCAAAGTCCATTGGCTATTCCTTAGCATAAACAAAGTCATGTTGTTTTGTTTCAGCACCAATAAGTATTACATACTGACCATGTAAAATAGTCAGTGAACTACCTGCAAGGTATGGGAATATTGTCTCAATAAATTTACCGAGATCACCTTTATTAATGCCGACAAAGAACTTAGTGTCTTTGTAGAAGTATTCTTCATGAATGGTAAACCCTGAGTCTTTTATTTTATTTAGCAAGGCCTCTGGGAAAGCATAGTCGCCAAACACTACTTCATAATCCTCACGACTTGTTGTCATTACCTATCTCCTTAGACGCAATACTGAATATCAATGAGCACATCTCGATCTCTTTTTTGGTTAAGAAATATCCTCAGTTCGAAGGGGGATATTATCTTTAAACTAATAAGCTGTTCAAACAAGTCGTTGTAATCTTCGAAGGTGACCGTCTCATCCAACCAACCTCTCCTTTTTAGTTCAACTAATAGGAAGTCCTGGGGTTCTGTTCTACCTGAGGGAAGTTTGTTAGTAGCGTTTATAACTACCCTAAGCTTTGATTTACTCATTCGCATTCTCCCCAGCTCTGACCACTTGTAATCTCTGTATAACTAGGAACTAGGAGTGGTGTACTAGTTTCCATAATCTCTTTTAACTTCTGTGCATCTTCTGGATTGGCTGTTGATATATTTATTTCGTCATGCACTGGAAATAGGATGGGTACATTAGACCTATAAGCATGTACTAATGCTGTCCATGTTTGATCTGCTGCTGCTGACTGTATTAATTTATTCAAGGCCTTCCTCTCAAACCCAACCTCATTACGAATACGTCGGCCATTCAAGGTCGTTAGGTATCCCTTAGATGAGATAGATTTTCTAGTTAATAAGTCAAGTACCTCAAGGTACGGAGCAACAGAAAAATATAAATCTTTATAGTACTTAGCTTTAGGTACAGACACACCTAAACTATCAGCTAACTTTTGTATACCCATTCCATACGAAAGCCCTAGGTTAATAACCTTTGCAAGATTACGTCCATCCTTACCACTAAGGCCCATCATCTTAGCAACTTCACTGTGAAGGTCTGTCTTAGGATTTTTTCTATACATCTCCACCACAGTCTCTACACCTGGTGCATTTAGTACAGCTGCATAGTGCACAGCAATACGTGGTTCTTGTGAAGAGAAGTCTAAGCTATACCATGTCTCACCTTCGTGCGGTACATAGATAGTTCTGATTAACTTACCTACCTCAGGATCACGTTTAGGAATCTGTTGGATATTGGGGTTAGATGCAGATGCTCTGCCAGTAGCAGCAGCACCAAATATATTTATCTCAGGATGTACATATGTATACTTAACACCGGGCTTTACACGATCCAGTATGGGATCTAAGAAGTCTCTTGCAGCTTTCTGATACTTCTTAAATCTAACAATCGACTGAGCTATTGGATGATCTGTTTCTTGTAGCCAGTGTGTTGTGATAGAAGGATTGCCTTTTTCTGTGAGTGGGTACTCAATTCCTTGTTGATCAAAGAAAGCAGATAGTTGTTTAGATGAATCAACATTAATACCAGGGGCAATATTGTCTATGGTTTGTTTGAGATCTTGTATCTTTTGCGATAGTTGCTGACGAATATCACGTGCTTTTTCTACATCAACACGAACACCACGTGCTCTTGCTTTAACAAGACACTTAATTAAATCAGAGTAAAAAGAAATATCGACGCCTTTATATAAGTTACGTCGATAGAAATTGAATAGATCTTTTAGAAGATAAACATCCTGCTTTGCGTATTCTTCAACAACATCTGGGGCAGCCTCGTAAATTTTATTCATATTGCGTTTGGCCACAAGCACAGGGTTCTGTTGCTTACTTTTTACAAGGCCTAACTTCTTTGCTACCTCACCGAGGCCGTCATCCGATTTATTGTCATTGAGATATTTTTTAGCTAGGTCATTTAACCCGTATGAAAAAAGGGTGTTGTCAAATAACTTTGCTAGTAATAGAGTGTCAATTACTTCTAAATGGTCATAAGGTATACCTAGCGCATGTAGCACACCGATTTCATATTGAGCATTGTGTGCCACAAGCCGGGTCGAGGAGGCAACAAGGTGTCGTAAGTGATGAAGAGAGTTAGTCAATTCGACTTGTTCATCCTCGGTCGCATATGCTGTGCACAATACCTTGAAGCGCCCCTCGTGGTTAAAGACCCATCCAGCCCCTAACCCTTCATCAATATAGGGATCTTGGCACTCAAAATCAATGAATAAAGTTTGATTCATATTACGCTCCGTTAAGCAGCTTAGCAGCAGCTGTGATTAAAGACTTATTATCTTTAATGTACTGAGTCGCAATGTCCTCCATATCTTTGAAGTCTGATTTACTAACACTGTCTAATGCTATCTCTCGGTGTAGTTCTGGTTGCAATCTCATGTAAGAACTCATGTCTTCATATAGATAACGCATTGAGAAGTCATCCATATTACTGGAGGCCTGCATCATAGTCGCTGAGATAGGAGCAGCCCAAGCTAATACACCCATAGACTTTGCCTTGTTGTAACTATAGCCTTGCTTAAACTCACCTGTACCAATCGAAAGTACCCGTAGATTCTCGACACTATCCCAACCAAATAAGCTTTTAATATGAAGTGTTGTAACAAGGGCTGGGTTATTAGCAAGTAATCCACCATCTACTAATGCCTCGTCACCTAACTTAGCGGGTTCAAAATATGTTGGGGCCGCTGAGGTGGCACGGGCTGCGTACCATAATGGATAATCTTCAGCCTCATTATTCTTAGCCCTAAATGAGCTGAATAAATGTAATTGACGTGTTGTAATATTCGTGGAGGTAATGACTACATTATTTCTTTTTAAAGATCGTAGTGTCTTATCACCAAATGTTTGTTTAATTAGATCTTCGTAAGGTTTGCTTTGATATTGTTCATCAGCTAATCCGAATAGAGAGCTTAGTTTTTTACCAATTCCTTTAGAGAATATGGTTGTTGCATGATTACGATATAGATCGATTAAGGAATCTATTGTAAGGCCAGAGGCTAGTCCAAGGGCAATTAAACCGCCTGTGGATGTGCCAGCAAATACATTTGCACGTCTTGCTACAGGAGCCCGTGCTTCTTTCTCAATAGCTTTTAACAGATAGAGTGCAATCAGTCCTCTGATGCCTCCACCGTCGATAGATATAAGGGTCTTAGGGGTCATACCAAATATCCTTTAAAGGGGTGCCACCACAAGGGTGGCTTTAATTAAAACGGTAGATCATCCTCGTTGACGGTCATCATGAACGCGTCTGTATCTGATTTACCTGAGACAGCAGCCTTACTAGCACTGCGTACCTCATTCAAGATTCTAATGTCTTCTAGTTTATAACTGACTCCTCGTGTTGCACCTGCTTTGTACGGGATTAAGACAACGCGAACAACTACTTCTGAATCTTTCGAGATAAACTTTTTACCTTTCTCGAGAGCTCCTTCAGTGTTAAAGACGCGCGGTGGTCCAAGGAGTTCTTTACGCTTGAACTCGAACTTAACCTCTCCGGTTGATTCTCCCCGAGCAGGGTCTGTGACGTCCCGATATTTCGGAGGCGCCTTTTGAACAGCCCTTTTTTGAACAGAAGTGAGACCTTCAACAGCTTTGTTAAAAATCTTAGCTTCAAGATCGTCAATTGCTGACATAACTTTTTCTGCATCCTCTGCACCAATTTTAATGGTGACTGAGTAGTTTTTGTTTTCATCGCTATCTTTAAATCCTCTGGCTTCCGAAATATTTGAGAACATCACTTTCCCGCGAACAATTAATTTATTGTCCTCACCCACATAAATTACGGGAATCTCTTCTGGTTTCTTCATTGCTACTTTCCTTTCTCTTCTTGCATTTTGCGTAGGAACCCTTCTAAATCTGGGTTCAATGCGACTAGCGCTATTGTCTTAGCTAGTTTAATAACTTCTTTGGGGTCTACTGCTTTGTGTCCTCCGTCTACTTTGGCATTGTGGATCATAATCTGTGTTGCATGGGCCATACTGTTTTGAAAAACAATGCTTTGGTCCCTTGATGTTGTGTTAGTCATTGATAAACCTCTCTACTTCGGCTTTTATCTTTCCAAACATGCGAGTTACTGTGCGTCTACAAACTTCGAGATGTCTTGCCACTCTGTCTTCGCTATATCCGAGCATTCTTAAGCGTATCAACTTCTCGTATTGAGGGCCTAGAGTTCTACCCACATACTTCATAATATCATATAGATCGTCTTTGTAATTCGGCAAGTCCTGTGAGTGTGTTTGCATGTCATCATTTAAGGCAACTTCCCTGACAGGCACTTCTACTCTCTTCCCATCAATCATCACAATGGTTGTTGGGTACTTACGGCTACGATAGACCTGCTTTAATAACGCTAACTTAGCGTATAGCTGACACGGCACACCAAACTTAGGGTCATAGTGTTCCATGGTTCTAAGCAATACCTCAGCTATATCGAGGTTAAAGTTATCTGGGTCTAGTCTTTTCTGTCCTAAAAAGAGTTTCATTTCTTTTACTAAGTACTCGAGATCTTCCTCGGTGTACTCTACTCCAGCTGCCGACACATACGGATATGTCTCTGGAAACTGTGTTAAAACCCCCATCTATGTCTCACCCTTGAAAGAGATAATCTAAAATGTCATTACCAGGTACAGTGATCTCTGGTGCTGCTTCTGTTACATGTAAAAGTTTTGTTGTTCTCTTTAGTTCAGCTGCTCCAAATTCTTTATCCTTAGATGATATACGAACACTGTCTCCGTTCTGCCATTTAGTCCAATAGCTCTTCGCTAGTTGACACATACGCTCTGTAAATAGATCATTGCGTTCAACTTCATAGATAGCTAAAGGTGGGTCTGGTGTGAGACCTAGGCAAACGAGATAGCCTGTCTTCATATTTGTTGTAAATAATTGGGCTTGAACTTGGGCAAGGTACCATAAAGGGGGCTCATTACCACGCCAGTAGCGATCAAACTTCTCAATGCTGGTTGTTTTTGCTTCAACAAGTCCAGGTTGATCCCATCTCCAAGCGTCTGGTGTAGAAGCTAAATGGTTTTCTGGGCTAGCAAATATAAAGCTAGATTCACCACTACCGTCGAGGTATCCTACATCCCATCCAAGGTCAACCTCGATTGCCTTAATAACGGATGATTCATATATTTTACCGGCACGTAAGAATTTATTGTCTAGTCTGTCGGGTTTTACTTTATTTCTGAATACTTCGGCAAGTGATGTGTATGGGTTTAGCCCAAACATGGGGGCTACTTCAGTTGCCATAATATAATTTTGGCGTGTCTGAAGCCAAGCATCACTGCCTGCTTTGAATTTAAATATCATTTCAGCGTCTCTTCGCGTTTATAATCTTTTTAGCTACATTTGGTAGTGCTCTGAGGGGTTCAGATAGCCAGGAATCTGGGATATACCCTTCGGCAAAGGTAATTCCGTTCTTACTGGCCCACATACCATAGGTCGTCTTAGAGGTCTTACTAATTTTTTTGTTAGCATCTTGAAAGACGAACCTAATATCTAAATGGGGATACTGGGTACGTAACTGCAAGTGCTTTCTTCGGTCAGAACCTCTAAAGAAACCTTTTAATTCTACTATAATTCCGTTTGGTAATACCACATCTGGAGTGTAGGTGCAATCGAGTGTGTAGGTAATCTTGAGAGACTCGTATTCATACTTTACCTCCTTGGATTTTAGATCTTTTAACACGGTCAGTTCAAACTTAGAGCGGTGCTTCAATTAGTGTTCTCCCAATCCAATTTCTCATAAAAACTATTTGAAATGTTGTAAGAAGCAATCATCTTTGTGTACTCAGGATACATAGCTAGTAGAATAGTGCTATTGATGACTAACAATTCGAAAGTGGATACTCCGGCCATGAAGTCACCTAATGTCATAGACCCTGAGAAATAAGCAGGTGCTAGGAGTATAAATGGAATAGCAGAGGCTGTAGATAACTTTAGTTTGCTAAAAAGAGTAAAGTACATAAGGTTACGGATGTACTTCGTGTAAGCTGAGGCAACTTCT
>OGVO01000009.1_pt1 | contig 35508 bp, 32 predicted proteins | sample 1575771 | NCBI WGS metagenome assembly OGVO01 (sample SAMN07581527, study PRJEB24739) | freshwater metagenome | place: Singapore | collected 2015-01 | reverse complement strand
GTTTCCCAGTCACGATACTCGCAATGCATCAATATTTTTTCTTTCCAATGCGGATATGAATACACAATTATGATCGGTAGCACGTTCCCATTTTTCACGCAATTCCAATAAGATCTCTTGCTTTACTTCATCTTCCAACCACTCATCAAAATTTTTCTCTTCATAGAGATCCATTTTATTGAAGATGGTAAGAATGGGTTTCTCGAATGCTTTGAGTTCTTGTAAAGTTTTATTCACTACGCCGATCTGATCTTCATATTGCGGATGCGATGCATCCACCACATGTAATAAAATATCTGCTTCTCTTACTTCGTCCAATGTGCTCTTGAAACTTTCAACGAGATGGTGTGGTAGTTTACGAATGAATCCTACGGTATCACTCAATAAAAATGGCGTGTTTTCAAAAACGATCTTACGAGTAGTGGTATCAAGGGTTGCAAAGAGTTTGTTTTCTGCAAATACATCGCTTTTACTCAACACATTCATCAATGTACTCTTTCCCACATTGGTATATCCTACCAATGATACGCGAATGAGTTCTCCTCTCTCTTTGCGTTGTGTGAATGATTGCTTATCGATCTCTGCCAATCTTTTTCTGAGCAATGAGATCTTGTCTTTAACGATACGACGGTCGGTTTCGATTTCTGTTTCACCCGGACCTCTGGTACCAATACCACCCCCTTGTCTTTCTAAGTGTTTCCACATACCTTTCAATCGTGGCAACAAATATTGGTATTGTGCCAACTCTACTTGCACTTTTGCCTGAGCAGTTCTGGCTCTTCGAGCGAAGATGTCAAGGATCAAATCACTTCGATCGATCGTTTTCACACCCAACTCTTTTTCAATATTGGTGATCTGTGAACCTGTCAATTCATCATCAAAAATAACCAGATCAATTTTTTTGCCGCTTACATAGGATTTGATCTCTTCCAGTTTTCCTTTTCCTACAAAAGTTCTACTATCAGGATGCGGTAATTTCTGCGTGAATTTTCGTACGGTTTGTGCTCCGGCTGTTTCAGCCAAAAAAGCCAATTCATCCAGGTACTCATAGACCTGCTCTTGGGTTTGTTCCTTCTGAATCAATCCTACTAAAACAGCAGTTTCTTCTCCTTTAATTTTATGTTGCTTCTCAATCAAAGTCTGTTCCTCTTTTTTTGCAAAGGTAACCTTTGCATTTTGCTTAAAAATAAAAACCCCGCTTACTCCTAAGTTTCAGCGGGGTTTCAATAAGATATGTTTCAGATTATAATCCGCTGATGGTAATTCCCACAGAGAATTTTCTCATAGCCGGGCCAACACCATCCTTCAGTACTGTATTCAATTGATAACCTGCATCCAAAGACACGCTTCCGTATCCAACTCTTGCAGTGGCAGCCAACATGGTTCCATTGATGAAACGTTTACTGCTTTGTTTTTCAACATAAGAAGTACCGTAAATACTTTGTCCGTTCTTGTTCACATAGTTCTTTCCCTTTGTATAGGATTTTAGCAGGGTACCGATCTTTAATCCAACAGCTGCTTTCCAAGATTTACCCGGATTTTCAGGATTGGAATAATATCGTAATTCCAAAGGAATTTCCAAATAGATGGTGGTCAACTTATTCTTTTGGAAATGATCTGCACTATCTACATTGGTAAACGGTAATCTTGCTGCAGAAGATTTAACATCCACACGGGTATTCTTAAAGAAGATATTACTGGTTCCCAAACCCGCACCCAAACCCAGACTCATTCTTTTATTGGTCTTAAAAGGTTTATCTATCATGAAATAGATATTAAGGTGTCTGCTGAAACCATTTCCTGTACGAACACTGTCGGGGCGATTTAACCATGTATCACCGCCATATTGAATCATGAAATGATCTGCAGGTCGATCACTTAGATCTATTTTACTCCAGTCTGTTTTTGTCTTGGTTTCTTTCTTTTGAGCATTGGCCAGCAGGGTTCCTGAAATCGCCAATAAGAGTACTACTAATTTTTTCATTGTCTCGTTTCGTTGCGCCAATATATGGCAATAGGGCGCAAAAATAACAGAAATGGCTGCACGGAAGTGGTTAAAAATTAGTCAAATCCAGCTTTTACCTCATTTTCTGTCCTTCTTGCAGCAATAAACGCATGGAATCAAGCGGTTCGGCGTATCAAGCCGGCTCTTAATGCATAGGTTATAATCGAGGCCACACTTTTGGCTCCTAGCTTATCCATGATACGCATCCGATAGCTTTCAATGGTTCTTTTCCCCACTTCTAACCGTTCTGCAATTTCTTTACTAGTAAGTTCCCTACAGATCATTACAACGATCTGTTTTTCGATTTCGGTCAAAGCCACATGCTGTACTCCCTTTTTATGATGGTATCTGCCTGCAATGATTCGGGTTAGTTTTTCTGTGATATCTGATGAAAAATAAGGTTTGCAATCATAAACAGCTTTAATAGCAGTGATCAATTCCTCTTCTTGTATCCCTTTCAATAAAAAACCTTGTGCTCCTGCTTCAAGCATATCAATGATCAGATGATCTTCACTGAAAGAGCTGAGTGCAATGATTCTGACTCCGGGAAAAGTCCGACAAAGTTTTTTGGTCGCTTCAATACCGTCCATGTGCGGCATTTTAACATCGGTGATGATGACTTCAGGCCCATATTGTTTTGCTTTCAGCAATAATTCTTTCCCATTCGATGCTTCTGCCTTCAATACGATTTCCGGGTGACGTAATAACATATCTTTTAATCCTTCCCGAAAAACAAGATGATCATCAGCGATCATTACTGTTATCTTTCCATTCATTGTACCTGATTTGAAAGCACATACTATCATTTGCTTTGTACTTCACATCAGTACAAAACACTTATACTACAATACGTACTTTAATTAAGCATTGATTTCTGTAGCTGCTATGGTGAATTTGATATCACCATAACCAATTTCCTCAGGTAGATTTTCTTTCAAAAGTCGCAGACTGCTTTTTCCATATTTTGTGAGTGCTGCATGGATCAGCTCTTGCTTATCGGGGGGAACTAAATTATCGATATCCAGCTTTCCGGAAGAAATATAGTACGACAAATGTGTTTCTATAGTGCTTACCGAAAGAACTCTTTGTTCTGCAATATCGGCAATACTCATTCCGCTTTGATAGAGATCCAGTGAAATCTTTTTCGTATCCGTTTCTCTTTCTCTGGGTTGTTTGCTTTTTCGTTCTCGTTTAGGTTGTTTCAACTCTATTCGTGTATCCAATCCTTGCTCATTACAATAATCCTGTACCTGCTCTAAAAACGCCTCTCCATACTTCTCAATTTTATACACACCAAATCCTGATATCTTACTCAAGTCTTCCGTTGTAAAAGGAAGATAAGTAGCCAGATCAATCAAACTGCTGTCGCTGAAGATCAGATATGCCGGTACATTTTCTTCATGTGCAATTTTATTTCGCAGCTTTTTCAGGTTCTCAAACAATTCCTTTTCATACGGCAATTGCTGATAAATAACAGGTTCTTTTGCTGTAACGATTTGAATAGGCGCATGCAAGAAAACCTTCTCTCCTCGAAATAATACTCCTTTACTTTTTTCTGTGAGTTGCAAAACGGGATACTGACTATCACTCATCTGCAAATAACCACTGGATAAAAGTTCTCGGGTATAGTGCATCCACTCATCCCTGGGCTTGTCTTTACCGATACCGTATACTTTCAGCTCTTTGTGTTCGGGTCTGATCTTTTCACTGTTGCTTCCACGTAATAGATCAACAATATATCCTAATCCAAATCTTTCATTCACCCTTGCCACCGCACTCATGATCTTTTGCGCTACAATGGTTTGATCAGATAACTCAGGCTTATGAATACAAGTATCACATGTACCGCAATACTCAGGGGCTTGCTCACCAAAATAATTCAACAAATATTTTCTCCTGCATTGCTTGGTTTCACAGAAAGCCACCATCTTATCCAGCTTATCCAACAGGATTTTTGTTTGCTCAGGGTTGTTATCGATCTGAGCAAAATTTTTCAGTTTCATGACATCACCCGCACCATAAAACAAAATAGCCTCGCTGGGTAAACCATCTCGTCCGGCTCTTCCCGTCTCCTGATAATATCCTTCAATATTTTTAGGAAGATCTGCATGAACTACATAACGCACGTTGCTTTTATTAATGCCCATTCCAAAAGCAATGGTTGCTACCATGATCTTTATATCATCTTTCAGAAAAAGATCCTGACGCTGATCGCGTGTTGTTTTATCCAATCCGGCATGATAAGCCTCGGCATTGAACCCATCTGACTTCAGATCTTCTGCTAATTTTTCAGTTGCATTTCTACTCAAACAATAAATGATACCACTATCCTCTTTGTGTGTTTCCAGATAGTCGACCAACTCATCATAATAATTACGTTTAGGTTTCACGTAATAAGTGATGTTGGGTCTGTTGAAACTGTTTTCAAAAACCTGATAATTCTTCAGCTGTAACTGATCAATGATATCCTTCTTGGTTAGTCCATCAGCAGTAGCTGTCAGCGCAATCACAGGAACATTAGGGAACTGTATTTTAAGTTCATGTAGGATGCGATATTCCGGTCTGAAATCATGCCCCCACTGACTGATACAATGTGCTTCATCAATGGCAAACAAAGCCGGTGACGCTTGTTCTTTCAAAAACTGAAGCAGATTAATCTCCGCACCTACCAATCTTTCCGGCGCCACATACAATAACTTCAATTCATTGTTACGTAACTGTTGTAAAATAGCTTCTCGTTCAGATGGATGTTGTGTACTGTTGAGGAATGCTGCTTTTACGCCTGATAAGATCAATGCATCTACCTGATCTTTCATCAAAGCGATCAATGGACTTACCACAATGGTGACACCTTCTAAACAAAGTGCCGGTACCTGATAGCATAAACTCTTACCACCACCGGTAGGCATTAACACAACGGCATCTTTCCCTGCCAACAAATGATTGATGATCGCTTCTTGATTATGCCGAAACGAAGTGTAACCAAAAACAGATTGTAAGATACTAGCCGGTGATGCCATCATAAACTCATTCACTTAACAAGTGCGCAAGATAAGGGGAGAAAAGGGAGGATGGCAATAGGTATTTTTACGCAACTTTAAAAAACAGAGGAATAGAGAAATGTCGAATATCCAATATCCAATGTTGGAGTAAATCCATAGCTGTATTTCTTCATTCAATATTGGATATTCGATATTTCTCTGTTGGACATTCTCAAAGCTCTCTCACCCAAATATTTCTATAACTCATCGGATTACCACCATCATTGCCATGGTCTTGTAAGATGAGAGGTTCTTTATCGCCGTGCTTTTTGTAGCTAGCCGGACCGATCCATTCTGTTCCCCCTTTGATCTCTACATTGTTTTGTACCAGTACACCATTGTGAAATACAGTGATCCTTGCGGGCGTTTGTATTTGTCCATCAGCATAAAATTGTGGTGCGGTGAAGATCACATCATAAGATTGCCATTCACCCGGTTTTCTGCTTGCGTTCACCAAAGGAATATGTTGCTTATAAATACTGGCTGCTTGTCCATTTACGTATGTGGGATTATTATAAGAGTCCAATACTTGTAATTCATATTTACCCATGAAGAAAATACCGCTATTGCCACGCGATTGTCCGTTACCCGCAATCACGGCAGGTGTTTTCCATTCAATATGAAGCTGACAACTACCAAAGCCTTGTTTGGTTTCAATATCACCAGACATTTTCACAACGGTCAATGATCCATCTTTCTCGATCTTCCAACCGGGTTGTCCTCCTCCTTTTTTCTGAAAACGACTCAAGTCTTTTCCATTGAAGAGTACAATAGCATCCGATGGCGCATCAGCTGATGTCTTTCCCGGAGTGACCACTGTGGGTACAGGTTCCCACACTTCTGTTCTCTTTGATTCTTTTACGAGGCTGTCAATATTAGGTCTTTGTGCTTGTATCAATGTTCCGCACAAAATGGCAGCTGTAGCTAACAATAGCTGTTTTTTCATATGATCGTTGCTTTGTGATGATGAATTGAGGGGATAAATTAAGAAGATTTTATCAGATACCCTCAACTGTATTTATGCAGCGGTTCCCGATTGCTTCATGACATGTACAGCAACAGCTTTTTGCTGATCAGGTTCATCAGGAGATTCATGTACTTCCAAACGAATCCTTTGTGTGATATCATTCAATGCTGTAATTCGTTGTACGGTATATGGAATCGTATCCAATCCGGAAACAAACTTGAGAATATAAGTATAGATACCAATGATATTGCCAGCCAAAACAGTAGTTCCTGCTACTTGATTGGTGATCAAAAGCGATAAGGCAATCACAACCATCACCATTAATTCCATCATTCCAAAATTCCAAGCTTCCTGGTCACTGATACGTATTTGCCATTTACGGAGGTTATTGAAATGTTTTTGAATAGCACTTGTATCACCTGAAGAGATCACATTAACCTGTCTCTCCAGTTCGTCATTCTTCAATTGTGTGAGCCGTTTCATTTTCTTACCATAGAAATAACTGATGGTCATCACCGGTAGTAAAATAGCCAGACAAAGCAATACAACAGAAGACTGATAAAAAAACAGCAAGATCATTGAACCTAAAATATTGTACACAGCCTCAATGATATACACCAGATCAAATTCCAAAAAATCAACAAACTCTCTTGCCAGTGTAGAGTGTGCACTGAGTTTAGATACTTCCTGAGACTTAATTTTTCTGGAAAGAAATTTTGTTACTAAAGAAGTATAAATAGCGGAGTAGGTTCTGGTATCATAACGATGTCTAATAGTGCCGATTACCAGCCAGATAAAATGTACCAATGACAATAAGATCAATCCCCTGTAAGAATCTTCCATCAGATCATTGATCGCCATTCCTAAAAAGAAAGGACGCAACAAAGACCCCGTCATCTCCAATGAAAATAACAGATAGGTGATCCCCAATCTCATCTTGTGCGCTTGCACCAACTTACCCAATACATTCATCCTGATCATAACAACATGCTTTCATGACAATACAAATACAATGGTCGATTCAAGACCATTGACGCAACTAGAATGGGTTAGTAGTTGGACAATTGAACCGGCGCTTCGTTTAAGAGCGACGTTTGTTTTCTCTTTGTGTTACGGTATTACCCGGTGTACCGGTAATTCGTTTTCTGCAGTTGGGTGAACTGCATTGGCATTCAAAAGGCTCCATGTGTTCATCCAAAAATGTGGCGTAATCGAGGGTTAGTTCTTCGCCCGGTTGTATGTTTCGAATGGCTATAACATTCAAGCCATCATAAGCAGTATTTGGTTGGCAACTATGGTTTTGCGGAGCCCATGCTGCCGGATCATTATCCCACAGCAAAAATACTTCATTGCTCACTGGATAAGCATAGCGTCGAAAAATTTCTTTTTCAACATCATTCCAATGTGCTTCTACATGACGTTTTGTGACAATACGTTGCGACTGTTCTTCGCCGATGAAAATCACCTCATTACACATGATAGATCGTGTTGCATAAATGCCAAAACCTGACAACGCATTTCCTTTGATCTGGTATTTTTTCTGTATGCGTAAGTGACGAGAAATTCCTTCTTCGATCATTTTTTTCAAAAATCCGGCTTGACCAATACCATCGTATTGCAGAATATAATCAGCCGATCCTTCATAGCCATTGGTATAAAAAACAGAGCAAGTAAAATTGATCTCTAAAAAATACAAAACACCTTTGGCATCCATTCTGAAATCCAATCGCGCATAACCTACTCCATTGAAACCTTTGAAGATTTTAACAGCCGCATCTTTTAAAGCATTACTGATATCAGGATCTGTACAAGGAATATTAGCAGATGGATGTAAGGCGGATGTTTTTAAAGTATACGTTTTGAATTGATAGCCTTCTGGAAAAATAAATTCTACAGGTTGAAAAGCGGTGGCTGTTTTTCCGTTGTCATCCGCTATTAACAAAACAGTAAACTCTCTTCCTTCAATATATTGTTCAACGATCAACTGCGGATATTCAGGTAATAATGTTTGCACTTGTTGTATGAGCGCTGCTTTATCATGTACAACTGAATGTTGATCGATACCGAGGCTGTCACCCGCCTTAGCAGGTTTTACAAACAAAGGAAAAGGTATCGTGATTGAATCAAGATCTTCCAAACTATTCACGAGTGCATAGGCAGGCGTTGCAACACCTTCACAATAGGCCAAATATTTCATGATCTCTTTAGGTGGATCATACAGATTGGTATTAGGACCTGTATAAGGCAAGCCTAGTAAATCCAAAGTGTAGATCACATCAATAGAAGGCACTTCCCATTCAAGGTATCCTTCACATAGATTTACAAATACATCATATCCTTTGTGTTGTAATGCTTTAATTTGTTTGTAAGTGGTAAGCTTATTTAGAAATATATGATCTACCTGTGCGCCGGGCAACAAAGTAGTAAGATCTCTGGGTGGATCATAATTTTTATAATCAACATCGGTAGTGCTGTAATCAGGTTGCAGTACACAAATCTTTTTTCCTTTTGCCCAGTTATCATTCATTGTATATACTATTCTACTAAAAAAATTATGCTTGGATACTTATAGAACCGGCTTCTGAATATTTTAACTGATATCTTTTTACTCCTTCTATTAAGATGGTATAAATCAGCGAAGTAAAACTTTCATCATTCACTTTTAAAATAGCACCAATAGAAGTATAGTCTTCATCTTCACTCAATCCACACTGAGCATTTACTTCCAACACATACAATTGTCCGGTTGTACTATCTTGTCTGATATCTACTCTTGTGTAACCTGTTCCTTTGACTGCAAGAAAGGCAGCCAGACTTAGTGATTTTATTTTTTCCTGAAGTTCATCTGCAGCTTTTCGATACTCATAAAAATTTTCATCAGCCGGCATAGGTGTTTCTTCTTCATAGATCTCCCATAGTCGATCAAAAGATAAAAACTTTTCTTCTTCAGGAAGTGAGGAATGAAAAACCCTTTCTACTGCATCGTACACTTTACAGTGATCCGGATCATACCAAGATCCCACGATCATGGTCGTAAACTCGGGTCCCTGAATAAATTGTTCAGCAATGATACCGTCTGCTGCTAAATTCCAGCCCCTATACCCTTTGAACATTTGAGCTACTTGATCTTTTAACGCTTCCTCATCAGCTACCACATTACGAACACCTACACCCATACTTCCTCCGGAAACAGCTGGTTTTACAATAAGTGGAGAACCTAATGCAGACAATAATGATGCATCAACATCATCTATAGCATATATAGCTTTCCATTTTGCAGTAGCAATACCTGCTTCATCAAAAGCCCTTTTCATCGGGATCTTTGAAGTGGTGATGGTATAAAAATATTCATCTGATCCGGTGTAGAGCAGTCCATAGGAATCCAATAAACGCAGTACCGAAATACCCGGCGTTCCATTAATTTCATCTCCATCACAAAGGTTGAGTACGATAGGAAAATATTCTCCGCTTTGTTTCTCGTTCAGAATAGATGAAATGATGGATGGATAATCTTCCATTGTCACCGGTTGCCATTGCCAATGCATGCTCAGTGTTGCAAAAACCTTAGTGTACTCTTGAATACTTTGTGAGAAATCGTAGTAGTAATCAATATTGGGATCATTGGTAATCAGCGAAGGTGCCAGTACCCAAATTTTTAAACGTGCATTTTCTTCCGGAGTAAGTTGGGGGATCAACATGAAACGTTTATCTATTTTTCAATTGCATGTGTATGAATGATGTTAACCGATAACCTTGCAATACTTCTTCACGCAGTGTTGAAGCGCCTTCAATCACTCCCAAACATTTGATCGATCCACACTTACAGGTAAACGCATTGGCCATCTTCCATTCTGTTGAAGGATAAAAAAAGATCATTTCATCACCTGGCTGAATAGATTTCAATGCCATCACTTGCATTTGATCAGTATCAAAGAATACATTAGGATCACAACCATGATTGGTATACTGCAAACAATCAGGCGATAACAGAATATGTTTTTTCATCCCGATTTGTAAAGTTTTATAGCTGGGTGTGTCCACTACTTCTGCAGCACTAAACTCACAGATCATATCTCCCTGATCAAAAAATGCGGTTGCATGAAGAGAGAATTGTCCGGTTGCCGGGTTTCTAACCACCCTTGCAAAATCTACTCGATCTATTTTTTCTGTTTCAGGAATTACGAGCGGGAGAGGTATCATACCGGATGAATCATTGGTTGCTTAAAGTTCCTCAATACAAAGCAACCTAGGTATTGATCTCTCCTTTTATTAGTCCACATTTTCACTATGAATTATTAACAATGAACAGTGTGTTGCAGGATTTTATAACTTGCCTATATAGAATAATCATTGTTTATGGTACAACGTACACCTGAAGAAGCTTTTGCAGCACTACAACTAACCCTTCCTCCTGCACCGGAACCTTTGGGTTTATACAAACCTTGTTTGGTTGATGGAGAATACCTGTATCTATCGGGGCATGGTACTTTACAAAATGATGGTAGCTGGATCGCAGGTATTGTTGGATTAGACATGGATAAAGAAGCCGCAAAATTAGCTGCCCGACAAGTAGGGTTGGCAATGATCGCCACGATCAAAAAGAATATCGGTAGTTTGGATAAGATCAAACGTGTCGTTAAAGTATTGGGCATGGTCAATGCTGTACAAGGTTTTGCTGATCATCCTTTTGTGATCAATGGTTGCAGTGAATTATTTGCTGCCATTTGGGGACCTGATCTTGGCGTGGGTGTTCGAAGCGCCGTAGGTATGAGTTCTCTTCCCGGAAATATTCCTGTTGAAATTGAAGCCATTTTTGAATTACATGTATGAGTGAAAAAAATTACCCTTGGTTTACAGTGAAAGATGTATCAGCCATTGATACACCGGCGCTATTGGTATACCCCGAAAGAGTACAACAGAATATTGATGCAGCCATCCAATTGGTAGGCGAGCCTTACAGACTTAGACCTCATATTAAAACACATAAGACAAAAGAGGTCACAGAAATGCTGATGCGTTCCGGTGTACGCCAGTTCAAATGTGCCACCATTGCAGAAGCTGAATTATTAGGGCTTTGTAAAGCACCGGATGTTTTACTTGCTTACCAACCTGTAGGACCCAAATTGAAGCGATTTCTTTCCCTCATTAAACATTACCCTGATACAAAGTATGCATGTTTAACCGATAATATTCCCGCTGCAACAGAAATAGCGCTTGCTGCAAAACATGAGAATATCGTTTTAACTATTTACATAGATCTGAATGTTGGTATGAATAGAACAGGAGTTATTCCTGAAGGGGCTGCTGATCTAGTCAAGTCTTGTTTACAGCAACCATCCCTTCAACTTGCCGGACTACATGCGTATGATGGACATATCCGCAATCCTGATCCTGTAGAGAGAAAAAAAGTTTGTGATACGGCTTTCGATAGAACAACTTCATTACAAAAAAGTATACAAGAAGAATATGGCGTTTCACTGACCATTATTGCTGGCGGAAGTCCAAGTTTTCCCATCCACGCAAAAAGAGAAACGGTGATTTGCAGTCCGGGTACATTCGTGTATTGGGATCATGGTTATGGTTCACTGTTTCCTGAACAACCTTTTGTTCCTGCTGCGCTCGTACTTACAAGAATTATTTCTTTACCTGCACCGGGCATGATCTGTACGGACTTGGGGCACAAATCCATTGCCGCTGAAAATCCATTGGAGAAAAGAGTGGTGTTTTTAAATGCACCTGAATTAAAAGCCGTATCACAAAGTGAAGAGCATTTGGTGTTGATGGCTCCTGAAAATCATTCTTATCAACCCGGAGATATTTTATATGGATTACCCATGCATATTTGTCCAACATGCGCTTTATATGAACGGGCTATCACTATTACCGATCATCAAAAAAATGGTGAATGGATGGTCGTAGCACGTGATAGAAAAATTCATTACTAAGTCTGCTTCGGTATCACAAACCACTGTAAAACAATTGATTTGTTGGTCAAATTTTATTTTGGCATCCTATTTGCATTTTCATGGGTATAAAACTTTGACACATGAAGAAAGCATTATTACTCCTGTTGATTTCGTTTGGATGGGTGAGTCAGCAGCACGCTGATGCACAGATACGTATCAATGCTAACATCAATATTGGGAATCAGCCCCTATGGGGACCTGTTGGATATGATTATGTTGATTATTACTATATGCCTGATATTGATGTGTACTATTATGTACCGGAACGTAGGTTCATTTATCTCGATGGTGGCAGATGGATCTTTGCGGCAGCATTACCTGCGAGGTACAGAGGATATAATTTATATGCATCACCAAAGATCGTTATCAATGAACCCAAACCTTATTTAAGAGCTGATGTATATCGTGTGAAATACAAAAATTGGAAGGGACCCAAACAAATTGTAATCCGAGACAGTAATGATGATCGTTATAGAAATCATCCTGGCAAAGGACATGGTAGAGGAAACGGCAATGGTAGAGGAAAGAATAAAGGTTAATTGTAGCTGTAATTTTTTAAAAAAGACAACTCCCTTTTGAGGCAGTTTCTTTTTATTGCAATAAGGCAAAATATTATGCTTCTGTTTCTTTTCTTCTGCTATTTCTTCCTACAGCATAATGGGGTTTGAGGTCTTTATAAATTTGTCCAAACTGTTCACTTCCTGAAAGCGCGGCATTTTTAGAATTATGAAAATAGGCTCTGGTTTGTTTCAATATTTCATTGCCTAATAACAGTTTGGCATCTTCCATTTTTGTTTTTACTTCTTCTAGTTCATTCAGTAATTCATTGTATTGTTTATACAACTGAATATAATTGTTACAAGCATTTACATCAACATAGGATGGAACCGTTGCAGGATTTTTCCGCATCGATAACACAGCTTTTTCTACAAACTCTTTCTTTTTATCATTTAGTTTGAACATACTTCGGCGTTCAGCAGGCTTTAATTTAATGTTCTGCGGAAGCATATTTCTTAGTGCGGCGATATGCTGTCTGAACGACATTAACTCTGATCCTACAAAGCTTCTAAAAGAGGCCATAAGACGTTGTTTTTTACTATAACGTCTATTCAAATTAGAAAATTGCTTATTCTGCTGATTTTAATCTATCCCTTTCTGTTAATAAGGTAAGCACCGCCAATAAGCATAAGTACACCCATCACCTTACCCCAATTAATACTGCTTTGTTTGAAACCAAATAATCCAAAATGATCAAATAACAGCGCAAACAGTAACTGTCCGGCGATCACCAAGGCAAACACATTAGCCGATCCGATCTGTTGAACTGAGTAAATGATGACAGTTACAAAAAAAGCACCCAATAAACCTCCGGAAAACTTGTACAACTCAATTTGCTGTATTTGTTGTGAAGTAGGAAGTTGTTGTTTAGTAAATAGTAGTACCAGCGCCAACGCAATGGTCCCCACAATAAAAGAAATGAAAGCTGCCACCCACTGATTATTCACAGCTGTTTTGAGCTGACTGTTCACACCTGCTTGTGTTGTGATCGTCAACCCTGCCAATAGAGGCAGGATATAAACCAGGTATTTCATGAAGTAATATTTGCGATAAGGAATTACTGTGTTTGTCTTCTTCCACCTCTTGAAGGACCTGATCTTCTGTTGCCTTGTGATCTTCTGTTTTGTTCACCTTGTCTGGGTACACGAGGATTATAAGTCGGGGTTGGACCAAACTCTTCCGGTACTGTTCCTTTCAAAACGGGCTCTCCAAGTAAACTTTCAATAGCAGCAAATTTGTTTTGCTCTTTTTCGCTTACAAGTGTAAAAGCGGTTCCCTTACTTGCTGCTCGGGCTGTTCTACCAATGCGGTGTACATAGTCTTCTCCATCATTAGGTACATCAAAATTGATAACAAGATCAATATCTTCTATATCAATGCCCCTACTTAAAATATCAGTAGCTACTAGTATGTTCAGTTTTTTATTCCTGAAATCTTGTAGCACCTGTTCACGCTTGAGCTGATCCAGATCTGAATGAATTTCTTCAGCCAGAAGCTTAGCCCTTTTTAATTCAGCTGTGAGTTGTTTTACATTTTGTTTTTTGGAACAGAAGACAATCACATTTTGAAACTTCTTACTGCCCAACATATCTTTTATAATGGGTATCTTCTGTGGCTCATATACAATGAATGCTTTCTGAACAATTTGCTCCGGTGGTTTTGAAATAGCAATATTGATCTCAACAGGTGCATGTAAAATTTTTCTTGCCAGCTCTCGCATTTTCGTAGGCATGGTTGCAGAAAACAGCAAATTCTGTCTTTCTTTAGGCAGAAAAGAAATGATCTTCATGATATCGTCATTGAATCCCATATCCAACATCCTGTCGGCTTCATCAAGTACGAGATATTTCAGTCCTTTCAGTTTGACATAACCCATGTTAAGATGTGCGATCATTCTGCCTGGTGTGCACACCACAATATCCACACCCTGTGTCAATGCTTTTTTTTCTGCATTGAATGAATCTCCTCCACTTCCTCCATATACAGCAATGGAGCTCACATCAGTGAAGTAAGAAAGTCCTTCCAAGCTTTCAGCAATTTGAATGGCGAGTTCACGTGTAGGAACAATAATCATGGCATTGATCTCATTAGAGTCATGCGGGACTGTGAGTAAACGATGTATCAGAGGAAGTAAAAATGCAGCTGTTTTTCCGGTACCGGTTTGTGCGGAGGCGATAATATCTTTCCCTTCTAAAATGGGTACCATCACCTGTTGTTGAACCGGTGTTGCTGTTTCGTAACCCATGGCATCAATGCCATCTAAAATGCGTTGATCAAGTCCTAAATCTGTAAACTTCAAATTGGTCTTTATTTAATTGTATTCCATGTAAAGATACTGTTTAATGATTGCGGCTTGTAAAACAAACTGCGCACAAGATTTACAGTTTCTCGTACAAGGCTCTTAACTTCTCTCTTGTCATGATCTTTTCCCAGTCTTTCCCTAAAGCGTTCTCCCATAAGGGTTTCATGCCGAGTGAAACATTGATCATAGTATCGAACTGATCGTCTGTTAAACCTTTACAGATTCCTTGCGGTATATCGATCTTGTTTTTTTCAACCATATATTTAAATTCTTTCACACCTGCAGGATAATATTCTTCTAAATGATTCATCACAATACAATTACCTATGCCATGTTTGGTTCCAAGTAAATAGCTAAGACCATAGCTTACCGCATGTGCTACACCTACCTGAGAATATGCAATACTCATTCCACCCGCATAAGATGCCATCATCAACTGATCATCACTTTCATCATCCCAATGATCTTTGGTCACAAATACTTTTTGACAAAGTTCCAATGCCTTCTCACCATAACTTTTACTAAACTCATTTAAATAGGTTCCTTCCAAACTTTCTATGCAATGGATATAGCAATCCATTCCTGTATAAAAACGCTGATTCGCCGGTGCATCTTTGGTGAGTTCCGGATCTAATACGATCTGATCGAACGGAGTAAAATCACTGTTCATTCCCAGTTTTCTAGTAGGGCCTGTTAGTACGGTGGTGCGACTCACTTCAGCTCCTGTACCACTGAGTGTTGGGATACCTGCTTTATATACACCCGGAAATTTTACCAGATCCCATCCCTGATAATCAGCAGAAGAGCCCGGGTTATTCATCATTAATGATACCGCCTTAGCCAGATCCATGGTAGAGCCTCCTCCAATACCGATAATACCACTAACGGTTCCAAAATCTTGTTTCAATTGATTCGCCAGAGCATCTACTTGGGTGGTTTTAGGTTCATAAGTTACATCCGCAAAAATGATCTTGTCTTTGCCGCGTAAAGGTATCCTGTTCACCAAGGGCTTACCTTCAAAGAAATGATCTACTAGAAAGATCATAGGCGCATCCGCCTTTCGGCGAGGTCTTAGAATTTCATCTAACTGATTAAAAGCACCTCTCCCAAAAACAACATAATCGACCATTTTAAAATTGCGAAAGCTCATATAAAGAATTTTGACTACTTATAATATTACAAACATAGTTAGAACCGCTTACTTCATAAAGATTGGTAGGTTAAAACAGGTCGGTCAACTTAAAATTCAACTAAATTCTATGTGACAAACGATATTCTGACCCATAAGAGAATATTTTTGATAAAAATTAGTGTTTTCCTTATACGTCAGAGTAATAATCAGCCCCGCTGTTCCGTTATTTACTGTTTTATAAGAAACCAGGGTGTTTGAGAAGAATATATGTTCAGATTACGTAAATTAATGCTTGAAACACCTGAACCCGGAACCGCATATTATTATTTGACCAATGACATCAATTGGGATTAGTACACTTTGTTTCACACTCCTATCCGGTTCTATTGGAAGGGACTTTCTCAAATTCATGAGTCCGGAAAATCTTATGAAAGGTGTTGAGATCATGTCTGTTTGTATTCTTCTCGTCGTAGCACTGATCTATATACAAACCATCGCAAAAAAAAGGCTCTTTTTTCATACAGAACGTATCAAAAGTAACATCGAAGTATGGATCAGTCATATCATACTCGAAGAAACCATTGAGGGTATCGAGATCCCTAATAAGTTCTTTGGATTACTCAATGACCCTAAAGCAAGACAGGTTGCTATTGATGAGCTGATCAAATGCAAAAAGAATTTTTCAGGTGCTGTAGCTGATAATATTGTTGATCTGTATAATAAACTCGGACTAAGAGAAGACTCTTTGCTGAAAATGAAGAACAAACGAAAATGGTATCTTCAAGCAAGAGGAATACAGGAGTTGTACTTAATGGATCAAAAAGATCTGCTCACTAAAATTTATCGCCAAACCAATAGTAAGCACGAGTTTGTTCGTTCAGAAGCCCAGATTGCTGTTATTCACCTGACAGGTTTTAATGGTTTACGCTTTTTGGACGTAATTGCCTATCCAATCACTTTATGGCAGCAAATCAAATTACTGGAACAACTGAAATTATTTGGAAAGAAAGAAGATTTGTCTGACAGAATACCCAAATGGTTATCCTCTAAAAATGAAACAGTTGTTGTGTTTGCATTAAGACTTGCTGCAGAATATCAACAATTTGCTGTTAAGAATCATGTAATCGATTGTCTGGTTCATCCGGCAAAAAATGTTCGAACGCAAGCCATCAAAACCCTTAATGCACTATCAGATGAAACAACAGCTTCTATGTTGATAGGTTATTTTTCAAAAGAAGATCTTGAGAATCAAGTTCATATTTTGAACAATCTGGTCAACATTGCCACAGATGAACAAAAAGATTTTATGGTTGCGCTATTAGATTCGCCCGATCATATCATAAAAGTAAAAGCCGCCACAATACTAGCCAATAATTGTACCGATGGTATTCAATTTATTGAAAAAAAAGCGTTGCTGGAGCCTGAGCCTTTTGAAAGAATACTCAGACATGTAAAAAGCGTGAAATGAATTGGGACTCTATTTTAAATATAGCTTTTGATATACTCACCTATGGGATATTTATTTATTCCGCGCTACTATTATTTTCTTATATCGCTGTTGCAATTTTTTCAATCGGCGAAACCAGAAAATACATTCACAAAAATAGTTTTACAGATTATAGAATTCTTGCATCATCTACACATGCCCCATCCGTAAGTATTCTGGCTCCGGCTTACAATGAAGGAAAGACCATAGTGGAAAACATCAGGTCCCTACTTTCTATATATTACGCGAACCTTGAAGTTATTGTCATCAATGATGGCAGTAAAGATGATTGCTTACAAAAAATGATCCAGGCTTATGAACTGGAAAAGATCGACTACTTTGTAGATTATAAAATAAAAACTAAGGATGTAAGGGGTGTTTACAAAAGCCGTAATCCTATTTATCATAAGTTACTGGTAGTAGATAAAGTGAATGGCGGTAAAGCGGATGCATTAAATGTAGGTATCAATATCTCTTCTAATAAATACCTTGTTTGTATTGATGTAGATTGTATTCTGGAACAAGATGCTTTACTAAAAATGGTAAAGCCATTTCTAGAGCAAACGGATGAACGTGTAATTGCTTCAGGCGGCGTAGTGAGAATTGCCAACTCCTGTATCATTGAAGATGGCAAATTGGTAAAAGTGAAACTGGCAGCAGATTATTTGCCACGTATGCAGATACTGGAATACATCCGAGCATTTATCTTAGGAAGAATGGCCTGGAGTAGACTGAATGGACTGATGTTGATCTCAGGCGCATTCGGTGCTTTTGATAAAGATATCGCGATCAAGTGCGGGGGATATGATCATAATACCGTAGGTGAAGACATGGAGTTGGTGGTGCGTATGCGTCGTTATATGGAAGAACGTAACGAGAAGTACCGTGTTACTTATATTCCGGATCCTTTGTGCTGGACAGAAGCACCCAGCTCTTTTGATATTTTAGGAAGACAGCGTAACCGTTGGACCAGAGGAACCATTGAAACCTTAAGGACGCATAAGAAAATGTTCTTCAATCCAAAATATGGATTATTGGGGATGCTTAGTTATCCTTACTGGTTCTTATTTGAAATGTGTGCTCCGGTAATTGAATTTTTTGGTTTTGTGTGCTTCTTCATCTTTGCTGCTTTTGGCTTACTTGACTGGGGTTTCTTCTTTGCTTATTTCCTTTTCATAGTTTCTTTCGGATATCTATACTCTGCTTTCGCAATACTGATGGAAGTCATTACTTACCATCAATACAAACGAAGAATAGATATTCTTTTATTATTGTTAACAGCACTCACTGAACCATTTTATTTCCATCCCTTTGTTGTGTGGAGCGGCATCAAAGGATATATCGATTATTTCAGAAAGAAAAAGAGTTGGGGTGAAATGACGCGACAAGGTTTTGCTAAGAAAACAACTGATACACAGCAACCTATTCCGGTTATAGAAGTTGTTACCGAACCAACGCCGGTTGCTACCGAAGAAGCTCCCATAAAAGTTTCTTGGTACAAAAGAAAAGTAACCCCCATCATTAATGGAATGCCGGATGTGCTGTTTCAGTCTTTCCGCTATTATCTGGGTCATATACTTTCTTTGTTGCTCTTGTTTATTATTGCAAGAGGAATTGAAATTGGATTAGATTACAAGGAACATGGTGAGCCTGAATTTTTTAAACAGGTTATTCTGTATGGTTTAGCAAAAGACATCGCCTTTATGTCATCACTTGCCATATGGTGTTATCTTCCTTTTACTTTATTATATGTGCTGAGTAAAAAATTGGCCCACATTACATTTATTATTCTCGGGTCTCTTACTGTGTTGATACAGGTCGCTTTATCACAATATTTTATTCAATCTTTCGTACCATTAGGCGCAGATCTATGGAGTTATTCTTGGGCGGACATTCAGCAAACTGTTGGAGCTTCTGGTGGATTGACCATGATCTCTGCGATCGGGTTATTTGCTGTAATCGCATTATCCATTTTTATACTGATGAAATTGCCCAGAAGATTGATGGCCAATGATGGCATAGCAGTATTTTTTATTTTATTGATCACTGTAGCAGGTATTCGAAATTTGAATAAGGTTACTGAGGCTTTACTTCCGGGAAGAGAGTATAGTAATAATCTTGCTCTCAATAAATCTTATTACTTCTATTCATCTACTTACAACAGATTTTTCCCGAAAGATTTGGAAGAAGATATTTATCGTGACGACTATCAATCTGATGGTATTCTTGCAGATACTGAAATTGATACGAGAAACTATCCATTCTTGCATAGAACAGATAGCTCGAAAGATGTATTGGGTCATTTCTTTTCACAACAAGATTCAATACCACCCAATATTGTGATACTAATGGTTGAAGGTTTGGGTAGGGCTTTTAGTAATCAAAATGCCTATTTAGGTAGTTTTACGCCGTTTCTTGATTCTCTTTCCGGTAAAAGCTTGTATTGGGAGAATTTTTTAAGTACAGGAGGAAGAACCTTTACGGTTCTCCCTTCTTTACTAGCATCACTTCCTTTTGGCACTAGTGGCTTTACAGAATTGGGTGATCAAATGCCGGCACATTTATCGATTGCAAACTTGCTGAGATATAATGGCTATAGAACAGCTTTCTTCTACGGTGGTGATGCTTCCTTTGATAATATGAGACCATTTTTGAAAAAGACCGGTGTTGAAACTGTTTTTGATCAAGCATCGTTTCCGATAAATGGTTATCAGCGTTTACCACAATCTGCTTCCGGCTTTAGCTGGGGTTATGACGATGGTTCCTTATATAGACACATGCTTTCCAAAATCTCTGATGATAGTACGAGACCACATTTAAGTATAATTCTTACCGTTGCTACACATAGTCCGTTCTTGATCAATAACCAACAGGAATATATACATCGTTTTGAAAAGAGAATGGGAGAGTTAAAGTTCTCTGCTGCACAAAAAAGAAACTACAGAAATTATAAAGATCAATATGCTAGTATCTTATATGCTGATCAGTCTATCAAAGATTTCATCAATGCATATAGTAAAAGACAAGACTTCAAGAGAACAGTATTCATCATAACAGGCGACCATCGTATGCCTGAAATTCCGATGAGTACCAAAATTGATCGTTATCATGTTCCTATGATGATCTATTCACCTATGCTGAATAAAGCAGAAAAATTTGCTGCTATTTCCAGTCATTTTGATATTGCTCCCACCATTACTGCATGGTTGAAATATAGTTATGGCTTAACCATGCCTAATATTAATGCTTGGTTAGGTACAGGTATAGATACAGGTAATGTTTTCAGAAACAACCACTCGATACCCTTAAAGCAAACAAAGACAGAGTTAATTGATTTTGTGAGAGGGTCTTATACTTTGAATGGAGATGCTGTATTTAAGATTAACAGTAATATGGATTTAGAACCAGACCCAACTACAGATAAGAAGTTTCAGATGAAGTCTTCATTCAACAAATTCAAAAGAAAAAATCTACAGTTTGCAAAAGAAAAAAGATTGATTCCTGATAGCTTGGTTCAGAAGTACACTCGTTATTGATCTTTTTGTATGCTCTTATAGTAATCATTCAGAATTGTAGTTACTAGCGGACGATACAATCGCCAGAAAAAACTTTTTCGTTCGAGTGGTTCTCTTTCGGTGTACATCATCCTTTTAAACAAAGCCACTCCTTTGAAGTAAGAGGTTGATAGAGAGATAGGATTATCACAAAAATCTGCTGAAAAATAAAAGAACCGATAGTCTTGATTGATATTTGTTGTTATCGCAGGAAAGCTTGCAGGTATATTGTATTGGGCTAATTCGATTTGCCCGGCTTCATTTACATCTATCTTGAAATCTGAGATCACTTGATTGATGTTTTTGTTGACACTTACAATATCAAACCAAAAAGAGTACTTCATTTTTTCCGGCATACCATAATGTTCTATTCCCTCATTCGAAGCGTAGATATAAGGCAGTTCAGTTTTTAAATGTTTTTCGTTTTCTAAAATAACTACCCAATCATTATCAGCATTAATGAATGCTACGCCACCTTTTTTAAATGGCCATTGATCATTGTGTGTTCGTTTGTAATTTTTTATCAACCACCCTGGTAATTCCTTATTGACTGTGGTATCAAAAGATTCAAAGTATCTACCAATCCAACCAGACCAAGTAATGCCGAATGCGTTTTCAAATTTTTTCCTGATAGCAGGTTCTGTTGGAGACCCAATTGAGTTGAATTCTGTAATGATCAGCTTTTTTTTCTGCTTCATCAGTTCCAAAAAGTAGATATCCTGTTTACTCATACCGCCATATACAACACCGGACCTGTCTTGAATATTTCCTTGCTTAAACCATTCATTGCGAAAAACTCCATATGCATCAGTGATATACGCAGCATCTGCATCTACGCTAAGTTTCTGCAACTGAATAGAATCAAAACGTTCAAGCCCTTTGAGTTTATATCTCTCATCTTCCAATGGGAAAAAACCAAAATAATCTTTATCAGGATGGTACCGTTCTGTATTGTTCTTCAAAAATTTTTCCTGATTCAATATCCAATGTAAGGAGATATGCTCTTGACCGGGATATTCAACAACGGTCTTATCAACAATAGCAATTAGTAGTTTTCTTCCGGGCATAAAGAACCACACTACCAACATCCAAAAAGGCAATAAGAATATAATGATGGCTAGTAACCCTCGCCAAGAAATTTTGATACGATTTTTTTTATTTAAAACCTTCTCAGACATCCAATACTGAATTGATATTGATTACCAATTGTTTTCGGCAGATATTCTTGATTCAACCAACTACCATCAATAGTCAGTACATTAAACTTTGCGAACTTTTTCCTGAAGATAAATCCGGCCTTGTAAGATGTAAGTTGAGTCACCCCATTTAGTTGAATAACATTGAGTCTGTCATCAGGGGAAACACCATAGCCAATATTGAACCCTAACATATCGTCTGCACTTGCATAGTAATAACGTGCAGATAAATTGTAAGATGATGAAACGGTGCTGGTGAATGTACTGGGTGTAATGTAGGCTCTTGCACCAAACAACCAGCTTTTATAATATTTACCTATATATCCTGTATATACATAAGTAGGATCACCAGAAAACTTTAAATAACGCACCCCTATTTCTGCCTCGTAGCTTTGAGGCAAATTAGCATACAGAGAAAATCCGCCACGCCAATGCGGAAAAACACCAATATTATCAGAATAAGCCAAGCCTACATAACTGTAAAATGTATTGGAAATACGTGGATACGCTTCTAGCTCATATTGGTATCCGTTAGAAGCAAACCGATTGGCATAGTTGAATCGCCCAATGATAGAACCTATACCGGTATTTCTTCCATAATCAACACTAACCATATGCCATGGATCTGCAAACTGTTTATCAAATGTTACAAAATCATAGCTCACACCAATTCGGTTTTTCACAGCATTCTCTCTGATACGATTTGCTAACGCTCTCGCTTCTGTATTGTTTTTATTGATCGATATGACTACCTGAACCGCTTGATCTGCTTCACTAAATTTGCGCATGCTATTCAAAATCCTTGCTTTCTTCAAATACAAGCCTTCTGATTTTGGATTGTACTTAATGCCTTCCTCACAAATCGCTAATGATTTTTCACTTTCATCATTCCAGAATGTCATATCAGCATAAGCCAGACAAGCATCCTCATAACCCGGATTTTGTTTGAGCACTTCTTCAAAGCAAATTCTCGCACTGTCATAATTTTTTGTCCAGGTATAGATCCTTCCTAAAAAAATGCGGAGATCTGAATAGTTGGGGCTTTTTGCAATGGCTTTGTACAAATAGATTTTTGCCTGTGGATAGTTATTCTCATCAAATGCTGCTTTACGTGCTGCCTTGAGCAAACCATCTGAGTTAGTGGTATCGATTTGAGCAGCAACAGTAGATAAAGAAAGAACTGCTGCTAAAAAAAGGGCTCCTCCTATTTTTGAAATGAAAGACATACTATCATTTTAAGGATCAGGATTTCCCTAATCGGGTCATTAGTCGTTTTACACGAATGGATAGTTCGTTTAAACTAAACGGCTTTGTGATATAATCATCAGCACCTAACTCAAAGGCTTCCATCACTACTTTTTCCTGTTCCATGGCAGATAAAATAATAATAGGTATTTGCTTTTCCCCTTTTTTGAGCATGGCTGTTAGTTCCAAACCGGATGCATAAGGCATCATGATATCCGAAATAACCAGATCCGGTTGTTCAGATTCAATCTTTGAGATAGCTTCTCGCCCATCAATTGTAGCAATAACTTCATAACCCTCTTTCTTAAGCTTTAGCTCAATGGTTTTTAATAGCATGGGTTCATCTTCTGCAACCAGGATTTTCATATTCAGATTTCGGATATTAAAATATACTAAATAAAAGTACGAGATTTCAAGTTATCGACCCATGATCTCATTCTTTTCGTCAATTAATTGGGCTTTCATTTGGTCAAATAAAGCACAAACTTCTGTTACTTTATCGGGTATTTGATCCAGATCTTTTCTTTCTCTTCCACTTACTTCGATCTTTCCCAATAATTCAGAAATATAGGTTGCCTGCAACATAGCGAGCGCCCCTTTTAGTTTATGGGCCAGCTGATAGAGCGCATCCCAATCTCCCTTTTTTGACAGCGCAGTTAATTCGGTCATTTGAGCGGGTGTATTTTCCAAAAAAAGATTCAAAACATCCAAAAGTGATTCTTTGTCGTCCAAACCTTCTAATAAAGAAAGATCATATAATTTTTGGGTATTCATGGCATCATGGTTGTGAGGTTCCTTTGTATCTTTTATGAGGAGTCGTATGAGTCGTTTATAAAGATCATCGAAATCAAAAGGCTTCAACATAAAATCATTCATTCCTACTTCTACTGAACGATCATGGTCTCCTTTCAATGCTGTAGCGGTCATAGCAATAATTGGCGTTTGCAGCTGAAGGGTTTTGCGAATATATTCAGTGGCTTCATAACCATCCATCACCGGCATCTGAATATCCATGATGATAAGATCATATGCTGCTTTGTTTTGTTCTAACAAGTCGATAGCCGCTCTTCCATTATTGGCGATATCCACCGCTCCGCCCACTTTCTTTAGAACATAGCTGACCAATTTCTGGTTTACTTCATTGTCTTCAACAACCAGAAAACGTTTGTCTTTCAATAACTGCGACTCTTCGTTTTCTGCAGATTGTTCCGTTAATACTTCATAGGGGACTTCTATGATAAATTCTGCGCCATCTCCGGGTTTATTGACAGCCTGAATAGTACCACCTTGTAATTCCAATAAGCTTTTACAAATAGATAACCCTAGTCCTGCACCACCATAATTTCTAGCGATCTCTGGTCCCGCTTGTGTAAATGGCTCAAAAATGGTCGTTATCTTTTCATCCGGTAAACCAATACCTGTATCTGATACTGTAAATCTGATGATGGCCTTGTTTCCTGTTTGCCGTAATACCTCAGTTTGAATTCTAACCTCACCTGAAACCGTGAACTTCACTGCATTACCAACCACATTTACCAATACTTGATTTAAACGATATGGATCTCCAATGACCGTTTCAGGTAAGCCCATATCATGATCAAAGATGAGGTTCAGTTCTTTCTGAGCGACTTCATGTTCAAACTGTGATTTGACTTGATTCAATACCTCTCGAATACGAAAAGGCACTTTATCTAAAGTGATTTTTCCGGCTTTGATCTTGGAGAAATCAAGGATATCGCTTACAATTATCAATAGATTGTTTACAGATCTTTTGATCATAGAAGTAAACTCTTTCTGCTGGGCATTGAGTTCTGTCTGTAACAAAAGATTGGTCATGCCCTGAATACCATTCATCGGTGTTCTGATCTCATGACTCATATTCGCCAAAAACTGTTCTTGCAATTGCTTGGCTGCTTCTGCATTCTTTCTCGCTTCAATCAGTTTCTGTTGGTATAATACCCTATCTGTAATATCAGTGGCAATACCACCTATGCCAAATATTTTTTTGCGATGATCAACAAGTGGGAATTTAATGACCAACAAATTTTTTCTTCCTTCCGGACCAAAGATCCATTCTTCTGTTTCTACTGCTTTACGGGTACTGATGACTTCTTCATCCAACATCTTATAATGATCACCGGTTTCTTTTTCACTAAATTCATAATCTGTTTTTCCGATCACCATTTCATCCGTTACACCCATTACTTCTTTGAATCTTTTATTGATCGTGATGTATCTACCATCCAACCCTTTAATAAAAATGAGTGATGTGGTATTTTCGAGAATGGCCTCTAATCTAAGTTGATTTTCTTTTCTACGTTGCTCTGATTCTTTTAGCTCCAGTTCGATCTTCTTTCTTTCTGTAATATCACGCACCATACATTGAAACCCTTGTATCATATCTTCTTTAAGGATCAATTGTGCTGTTTGTTCCACCCATTTCTGATGTCCAGCTTTTGTTCTTATCACAAATTCAAGTGAAGTAGATACTGTTCTGCTTTGAAATTGTTGGGCATAATGATTAAAGACCTGCTGCATCCATGAGGGGTGTAAAAGAAAGGAGAAATCCTTTCCCATGAGTTCTTCTACAGAATATCCAGTAAGATCCCCCACCTGTTGGTTTGCGAATGTGATGATACCATTCAAATCAGTAGTATACATCACCATGCTTGCATTTTCAATCAGATTTTTATAACGTTCATCGCTGTACCCAACACTTTCTTCCGCTTTTTTTCTGAGAGAGATATCTCTATTTAACTGAATGATCAAAACCAGTACAATAATGAACGCAATGACTGCTCCGATAATAGCTGCATAAATGCTATTTGAATAATTACGGGCATTGGCTTGAAGCCTTAGATTTAGAACAATTTCGCCACATACTGTTAGCCTATCAAGTATGTTAAATGCAGCCCTTGATTGCTGTGGACCTTCGCCTGATAGGGATATTCTTTTTTTTATTGACTCTGCGGTAGCAGTATCAGCAAGAACGCTTTTCTGAAATCGTTGTTTATTATTGATAAGCTCTTTCAATAAAATCAATGAAGAAAAAGAGAATGCAGTATCATTTTTAATTTTAGACTCTATCTGTACGGACAGCGTGTTTGTTTTTTCGTGTAGTTGCTCAATAAGCGGTTTCCAGTTTTTATCATTGCTGATCAATAAGCTACGTGTAGCTGATTCGGCTTGCCCAAGGGAACTTTTTAATTCGGCAATATCTTTTAGAACAGAATAAGTATAATCAACGGACGCTCTGGTCTTATCCAAATCTTTTTTGATCAGGTATAAAACAATACCAAAACTGATCAAAGTAAGTACAGCAAAAAAGAACAGCCATCGAACCCTACCGTGCATTACGACTGATCTGTTTCTTTTATTATTACTCATGCTCACAGTATTGGTAAAATGATAGGGGGTATTGTAAAGATAAAGTTTTGCCCTATGAGAATAGCATGAACTAAAATGTCAAATAATTAAAAAGCCCTTATTATTTATTTAGATATTGTTCAGCTCTTTTCAGGTCTTCAAGTGTATCAATTTCTACACCCATGTAGCCGGTTACAACCATTTTGATGGGTACTCCATACTCTAGATAACGCAGGCACTCAATCTTTTCAGCTGTTTCCAGAGGTGTCATAGGCCAGTTAGTAAAGCTTAGTAGTGCTTCTTTTCGAAATGCATACACACCAATGTGCTCATAATAAGTAATAGAAGTATCCTTAGTTCTTGGATAAGGAATTACACTTCGAGAGAACATCAAAGCGTAGTTATTTCTATCAATGGCTACTTTTACATAGTTAGGATCCTCAATAAATTGCTGTTCCTTTAGTTCCTGCATCAGTGAGGCAACTTGTACAGATTTGCCATTTTCTCCTTTAAAAACATTCAATAGTTTTTCTAAAGGTTCACGCTGAACAAAAGGCTCATCACCTTGCACATTTACAACAATATCGATATCCATATCCACAACCGCTTCTGCAATACGGTCACTACCACTCTCATGTTGCCGTTTGCTCATCACAGCCTTGCCACCATTAGTTACAATTTCTTGATAAATCACTTCACTGTCGGTCACAACATATACTTCATCAAATAAACCTGTAGCGAGGGTATTATCATACGTATGCCTGATAACGGGCTTGTTTCCCAGTAATTGCATGAGTTTAGCAGGAAAACGGGTTGCAGCATATCTGGCAGGAATAAACGCAGCGATCTTCATGAAAATCTTTTAGCAAAGATGCGCTTTTATTGCTTTTAGTAATCGGTCTTAACTGAACGGTCAAAAGGTATTTTCAGTTGATAAGAAAGATCTTCATCTGTACGATCGTCTAGCACATCCAACCCATAACGTAATTGTTCAACCGGTGTATAATTAAAAGTGCCAAAGAGACGGTCCCAAATAGAAAAGATATTACCATAGTTGGAATCTGTTTGTGGACGTACATAGTGATGATGAACCTTATGCATATCAGGAGAAACGATTACCCAACTGATGGCTTTATCCAACCATAAAGGCAATCTGATATTGGCATGATTGAACTGTGATAACACAGCACTCAAGCTTTGGTACATCATAACCAACCACATCGGCGCACCACACAGTACCACGCCTATCGTAGTGAATACCGCGCGGAATACACTCTCCCCCGGATGATGACGATTCGCTGTTGTAGTATCTACATGAGTATCCGCATGGTGTACCATGTGAAACTTCCACATCCACTTGAATTTGTGTTCAATAAAATGAATGAACCAGGCACCTATCAAGTCTAACAATAACAAGCCTCCAATCATAAATACCCATATCGGCATTTCTACCCATTGAAGAAGTCCAAAATTATTCGCAACAGCCCAATCACTGGATTTAACGATCACCAATGCAAAAGCAAAATTGATCACAATGGTAGTGATCGTAAAAAAGATATTGATCGAAGCATGTTTCCATTTGTTGTATTTAAAACCAAAAAGCGGAATCACACCTTCAATTAACCAAAAGAAAGTAATACCACCGGCTAAGATCAAAGCGCGATGCAAACTGGGGATTGTATCAAAATATTGAATGATATTCTCAAGCATGGCAAACAATTGTTTCCTTCTAATGTACAAATTTATTAGCAGCAGCTATGTACTTGTATAAAAAAGTCCCGCTCTTTCAAAGCGGGACTCAAACAAATTTTTATACTTAGTACGATTAACTATTCAGCATCAGTGGCATTACGAGCATCAATAAGTCTTCTCCTTCCGCCTGTTCTGTTGGTTTTATCAAACCTGCTTTTGTTGGGGTTGACAATTCCATCTTCACATCTTCTGTATCAGCTGCGCTCAGCATTTCGATAAGGAATTTGGCATTGAAGGCGATTTGAAGATCTTCACCATCATATTGGCAACTCATGCGTTCATTACCTTCAAAACTAAAGTCGATATCCTGTGCTGCCATTTGTAACTCACTACCTGTAATACTCAATGCTACCTGGTTAGTACTCTTATTACTAAACACGTTAACACGACGTAAGGCATTCTGGAAATCAGCTTTGTTAACGATGAGCTTATATGGATTGTCGGCAGGAATCACGACTTTATAATCGGGGAAACGCGCATCGATCAATCGACAAATCATCTGTGTAGAACCATGGTTTACAAACAGGTGATTGCTGTTGTAGCTAACAGTAATTGCATCATCATTATCAGGCAATGCATTCTTTAATAGGTTCAGTGGTTTTTTGGGAACAATGAACGAATCTGTTTTGGAAGCATGCGCATCTGTTCTCTTGTATCTTACCAAACGATGTGCATCTGTGGCCACAAATTGAACACCGTCTTTGGATAATTCAAAGAAAACGCCTGTCATAGCAGGTCTTAGATCATCGTTACTAACCGCAAACAATGTTTTATTGATCGCAGTCAATAATCCGCTGCTGGTCATGTCAAAACCGGTAGTATCATCTGCTGCAGGCTCTTTGGGGAAATTATCAGGATTTTCGCCCATAACCTTATACTTACCATTATCGCTGGTGATTTCTACTGCGAAATTTTTATCAATATTGAACGTAAGTGGCTGATCTGCAATGTTTTTCAAAGAATCCATTAGGATTTTTGCGGGAATACAAACCTTTCCATTGGCCTTACTTTCCACATCCATTTGAACACGCATTACGGTTTCCAGATCCGTGGCCACCACATTCAGTTTCTTATCCTGAATTTCAAACAGGAAATCTTCGAGAATGGGCAACACGGTATTGGCATTAATCACACCACTGATCTGTTGGAGGTGTTTCAAAAGTGATGAGGAAGAAACAATAAATTTCATTCTGCTGAATTTAGATACGCAACAAACCTAAGGCAAAATGTTAACATTCCGTAACCAAAATTAATAGGTCTCCAGCACGATAAAAACGGATTGTGAATGAGTTGTGAATTGGGTCAAGAAATGGAGCCGATGCCTTCCAATAATTCCTGATAACGTACACGTGTGATAGGCTTTACAATGTAGTCTGTGACTGAGTTGTATTGACGTGAGCGACGTATATCTGCGTCATCTACGGAAGAGCTCACCACATACAAAGCCATGGATTTGGGGAAATGGTTTCGGATCTTTTCATATTCCTCCAAAAACTCCCATCCATTCATGATGGGCATATTGATATCCAGAAAAATAACATCCGGTAAATTGGTGGGGTCTTTGCTATTTTCACTAGAGAAAAAAGCAATCGCCTCACTGCCATCATAAAAAGAGCGAATATCTTTGGCCATACCTGTAGCCTCCAACATTTTCTTGGCGGTAAATTGATAGATCTTATCATCATCTATCAAACAAACAGTATGTTGAATATGACTCATATGGGGTAAGTTGCCGGAAACGTCTTTAGTCAATAACAAATATAATTAAATAACCCCTAATTTAAGTGGTGTCAATGCTATCAAAAAGACTTACCCCCGATCAGGCCTGGCAAAAGATCCGGCATTTCTGTGCCTATCAGGAAAGAAGTCACTTTGAAACCAAAGAAAAACTTTTTGGATATGGGCTCTCAAAAACAGATGTTGATACCCTAATAAGCCGACTTATTGAGGAAGATTACCTAAATGAAGCCCGTTTTGCAGCACAATTTGCAGGTGGACACTTCAGAATTAAAAAATGGGGAAGGGTAAAAATCGTCTATGCATTGAAGCAAAAAAGAGTGAGTCCGGTAAACATTAAATATGCCTTAAAGGAAATTGATGAAGTAAATTATAAGGCAATTTTAATGCGATTGGCAGAGACAAAATGGAGGTTATTGAAGCATGAACAATACCTCAATAGACAAGCCAAGACTTCGCAATACCTGATCAACAAAGGTTATGAGCCCGGATTGGTACAAGAAGTCATACAACAAATTAGAAAAGCTGGAAAAGAATAAATTTACCTTTATCGAATAATCGATATGCATAAAACGCTTTTGTTGATCTGTTTGCTTTTTTCCTGTTATGCGTTTACACAGAAAAAAAAATATTTGAGAACTGAGCTCCTTTTCAGTTCTCACAATGATGCGTTTTTGTTACAAAAGAAAGATGCCTACTACACCAACGGTCTTTATTTTCAATATCGCTCCGCGGATCGCTTAAGCTCTAAAAAAAAGATTCATGTTGCGGAGATCGGACAAATGATCTTTACACCTTTATCAAAAAAAGGAAGAACTGCTGCTGATATAGATCGTCCTTATTGCGGTTACTTGTTTGCAAGATATGGCCAACTCATTGCTATCAACCAAGAAAGTATTTTACAATGGAATACGAGTTTAGGTGTTGTGGGTAGTGCATCTCTTGCAGAAAATTTACAAAATGAATACCATCGTCTATTGGGGTTTCTTCGTTTTCAGGGATGGGAATATCAGGTGAGAAACGCATTAGGTCTTGATGCAGACATTAGCTACAGTTTCACTGCTGTTGACTACAACGATCTCTTAAAAATAGTACCACAAGTTCAAGCTTCTATTGGAACAACATTTACCCATGCAAAAGCAGGGGTATATATTTTGGCAGGTAATTTTGAAAAAAATAATAATAGCGCACTCTTTAATAGCAGGGTGAGCAATGGAAGCGCTTCTCCACAAAAAAAGATGGAATTATTTGTATTTGCATATCCATCCATCACCGCACAAGCCTACAATGCAACACTCCAAGGAGGCTTACTCAACAAGGGATCAGGAGCCATCCTTGCGGATCCAAGACCATTTGTATTTGAACAGCGTTATGGTATTTGTTATGCTCAAGATCGCTTAAGTACAAAATTGGAGCTGGTATATCAATCTAAAGAGACTGATTCGCAAATTAGGTCTCATGCATATGGAGCCATACAGATAGCCTACCGGATGTTTTAATGACAGTAACATTTTATGTTAACTTGCAGGTATGTCTTCACTTCATATCTCAATCATACAAACCAATCTTTTCTGGGAAGATAAATCGGCTAATATATCAATGCTGGAAGAAAAGATCAACAGCATTACTAAGAAAACAGAGATCGTTGTTTTACCAGAAATGTTCAGTACCGGTTTTAGCATGAACCCATCTGCTTTGGCTGAAACTATGGATGGACCTACGGTGAATTGGATGAAAAAAATGGCTGCCGATAAAAAAATAATTCTGACGGGTAGTGTCATCATTCAGGAAAATAATCAATACTATAATCGTTTATTATGGGTGCTACCCAATGGAACGATTGGCCATTATGATAAGCGTCATCGTTTTGCTTTTGCCGGAGAAGATCAACATTATTCTAATGGACATAAAAGATTGATAGCTCAGGTAAAAGGATGGAAGATCAACTTACAAATCTGTTATGATCTTCGTTTTCCGGTTTGGGCAAGGCAACAATCTGAGCAAGAGCCAGAGTATGATATACTACTCTATGTAGCCAATTGGCCGGAAAGAAGAAATTATGCATGGAAAACTTTACTCACGGCACGCGCCATAGAAAATCAGTCTTATGTAATTGGAGTGAATCGAGTAGGAGAGGATGGGAAAGGTATTTATCATAGTGGTAACAGTATGGTGATCGATCCACTGGGTGAAGTTCTATATCATAAAGAACATGATGAAGATATTTATACGATTCAACTCGAAAAGAATACACTGACAGAAATTAGAACCAAATTTCCATTCTGGAAAGATGCAGATGATTTTCTCATCACACAAGATTAAAAAATGGCTGAACGCAATACCTATTATGCAAATCGATTATTCACCGGTAGTAAATGGCTGAACCAGTATGTAGTTGTCACTGAGCGTGGTGCAATTATTGATATTGTTCCTGCTACTGCTATTCATGAACCTTATACAGCTCAATTCTCTTTGATGGCTCCCGCATTCATGGATATCCAGATCTATGGTGCATATGATCGTTTACTTGCCGTGTACCCGGAAGTAACTTCATTGGAGCGTTTATATGAGTATTGTAAAAAAGGTGGTGCTGCTTATTTTCAACCTACTGTTGCTACCAATAGTTACGAGGTATTCAAAAAATGTATCGATGCTGTTCGTTCATACCGACAAATGGGTGGCAAAGGGTGTATCGGTTTGCATGTGGAAGGGCCATGGATCAATCCGATAAAAAAAGGAGCTCATCAAGAACATTTTATTCACGCACCTACACTGGAACAAGCGCGTGATTTATTGGAATATGGTAAAGGTGTAATTACGATGATCACGCTTGCCCCCGAAGTATGTAGTGCTGAAGTGTTATCGCTGATTCGCTCCTATGGTGTGGTGATCTCTGCCGGACATAGCAATGCATCTTATACAGAAGGTATTGAGGCTTTTAAAAACGGTATTGGCGCTGCTACACATTTGTTCAATGCGATGAGTCCTTTGCATCATCGGGAACCCGGATTAACCGGTGCTATTTTAGATCATGATACAGTGATGTGTAGCATTGTCCCCGATGGATATCACGTAGATTTTGCAGCTATTCGCATTGCTAAAAAACAAATGAAAGAAAGACTATTTGCTATTACAGATGCTGTTACCAACACAACTATCGGACCTTATACGCACACACTTAAAGATGATTATTATGAATCGAAGGGTGTATTAAGTGGTTCTGCATTGAACATGGTTCGTTGCGTACAAAACTTAGTACTTAAAGCCGGTATTCCTCTTGATGAAGCCTTCAGAATGGCGAGTCTATACCCTGCACAAGTGATGGGTTTGGCACATAGAAGTGGAAGAATTGAAAAGGGTTATAATGCAGCACTTACCGGACTCAGCGAAACTTTAGATGTGATTGAAGTGATAGATGGTCCATAGTCCATGGACCATGGGCTATGGTCTATGGACTAAAAACGAATTCTCTCGAATGATTCTCTTCACTTCACTGATCTTAATATCATATCCTTCGCGAATGGCTTGTGAAGAGGGTTTGATCTCTATATCGGGTATTATTCCTCTTCCTTTCGGACGATCTTTATCCATTACCAATCGATACAATGGCAAACTCACCATTAATCCTGAATTGGGTAATGTAATCTTAGGAATATGCATAGCAGAATTACCATAATATCCACCACCACTTTCTTCTCCCAACACTTTTACATTTGATTGTCCCTTTAATTGTGCAATGAACATGGTAGCTGCAGAAAAAGTATAACCGCCTTGTATCAAATACAATTTGCCATCATAATGATGCTTGGTAGCAGGTTTGAAATAATGTTGCTCATATCTGCGATAATGAATTTTTCCATCCTCCATTTTCTTTCCTCCGAAATTCATCGCTAACCAATAGATAAATGATGGTTTGATATATCGGCTATACTGCATTCTCCTGCTAAAAGCAACGATACTATCGCCTACTTTAAATGGCTTATGAATAAGGTACCTTGTCAGATCAATACTGTTTCCCACATTACCGCCACCATTCTCTCTTAGATCGATCACAAGATTTACAATAGAGAGACGATTCAAGGTTTTGAAGCTTCTCCTAAAAAATGTTTTTAGTCGCCCTCCGGAAAAAGTGGTCAAACGAATGAATGCAGTACTATTCAGCGTATCGATCACCATAGATCTTTTGTTCAATAACCTGAGCTTTCTTACTTCTTTTCGAGACAAACCTGGAACGACAATAGATGGTTCTTTTCGGGAACTATCTTTTACAGGTAGATATGCTTTGATATGTGCTTCTTTTTCTTGTCCAAGTGAATCGATATAACGGATATGATAAACAGAATCACCATCGCCAAGTATGGTTTTATACCAACCCGGAAAATTACCACTGATGACCTGACTTTTATGATTGGTAACATAGCCATCGGTGCTGATGTACTGATAAATGGTATCAAGTAGCTCTTGCGGAGATCTCCCATTGATAGCTGTTACAATGGTTCCTCTTTTAAAAATGGAATCATTGTTATACGCACTCGCCAATACTACCAAACTATCATCCCATGCTTTTAAGGCTAAAGGAAACTGCGGATACCTATATCGATTGGCAATTTTACCATAAGCTTTTGAAAACCGAACCGCGCATGGGTTTTACCGTATTTAGCGGCAATGCAGCCAGTCGCATTCGCGAAGGACGAGAATCGGGCGGCTACGATGCCTTCCCGGTTATGTTCCAATTTGGCTACCAATTTGAAAAGCAATATTTAATGGAAGGTATTTATCAAGCATTGTTTGAATTTATACCAATGATTACTGGTGTTGATCAGCAGTTAATTGTTCCGAGTATTACGATTTTAAATGGTTTTAGAAATAATAAACATGGTTGGGAAGTAGCCATTGGTCCCTCAATTAGCATTGCATCATACAAAGATTTGGCGTTGATAAACGGAAAATACTACACTGAAGATGAATTGAAAAAGGCAGGTATCACTCAATACGATTTAAAGAAAACGGTGGATAGCCGTGGGCAAAGTGAGTTAACCTCTGCCTGAGTAGTTGCATTAGGTAAAACATTCAAATCAGGTAAAATGAATATACCGTTGAATCTTTGGGCGTCAATTCCATCAAAAGATGGTTTTAGAATAGGTGTTTCTATGGGCTATAACTCTACAAAATAAGTAATGCATTAACACTACATTAATAAT
>OGVO01000008.1_pt1 | contig 35856 bp, 39 predicted proteins | sample 1575771 | NCBI WGS metagenome assembly OGVO01 (sample SAMN07581527, study PRJEB24739) | freshwater metagenome | place: Singapore | collected 2015-01 | reverse complement strand
GTTTCCCAGTCACGATAGCCTTTGTATTCGCCGTAGTTGTGTAAGTCAAGAATAGCAACCATCTTGTTAGCAGTACATGCGTCTACAACTGACTTGATACTATTTAAGTATGTGGTATCTAATGCGCCACCTTGTGTTGGCTGAATGCGCTCCCATTTAAAGGGGATTCGTGCAATGTTGGCACCACGGTCAGCCCAGAACTTAACGCCTGTAGCGCTTGGTGTAAACGGAACGCCACCAAATTCTAAGCCTGACAAGTTAATGCCTGTGTACTCTACACCAAAGTCCGCTGTTGATGCTGTAGCCGTTACTGTAGCGCCTTCTGCGCCCACCGTTGATTGAACAACGCCATCAACAATGGTCTTTGTATCTTCCACAATAAACTCGTTAACGGCAGAGTTATAAGTAACACTACCGGCACGCACGTAAAACACAATGTCAACGTCATCTGGCTGTCCACCAAAAATTTGTGTACCACGGTTGCGCATGCCGCCGATTTCGTACACCTGCGGGTCGCCTGTTTTGTTTGTTAAGATAATCTGTCCAGAAGCATCATTGCTTACTGTTACAGACAATTGTTTGCCGCTTCGTAAAAAGCCGTAAACAATTTTTTCTGAGCTAATGGTTGGCATAATTTTTCCTCTTTGTTAATTCACTGGTGATTTACTAATTAAGACAGCAAACCTAATTGTTTTAAGGCTCGAACTATTTGACCGATTGTGTAGTTTTGACCCGCGATACCGCCATCAAAAGTTGAACCATCGGTCACTGCGTTGCCCGTTGTTCCTACTCGGCTACCACCTGCTCCGACGTTAGCGGCTGTGCGTCGAGGTATTGGAGTAGTGCCGTAAAAACCAAGGTTACCATCGCTGGCAACAATCTGGACGTCCATCTTACCCGTTCCGGTGCCAATACCAAGGTTAAGAATACCGTTAATACCTTGGTCCGGGACACCGGCGGAGGCGGCAATAAAGGTATTAAAACTTGAATCCACAACATTATACGACGGTATAACATCAGCGTTATCTATACCTGCGTTCCAAGATGTGCCATCCCATGTAATTTTTTTATTTATCATTGTAAAGTACATGGAAGCAGACGTAGCCATAGTAATACCACCAGCCCCGTTTGCGCTAATACCGTTTGTTAAAAAACTAAAGTTTACTAGGTTGTACGCATATTGGCTTTTTTGTGACGCCGACATTGCTTCCCATTCTATTGGATACGTATCCAATTGAGGCTGTACGACTAACGCGTAGTTTTGTCGGTTTTGTTGTGTCGAGTTTTCAACACCCACAAAGTCATAGTAATTGCCAAAAACAGGGTCGTAATATTTAGAGTGTTGGGCATCGGCATGAAACCATTGCACGGTTCCGGAGCCTGGTGTGCCATACAGCTTGGCAATCTTGTGGCTGTCAGTAGCAGAAATAACATCATTGCCGCCAGCTACACTCGTTGCGATTGTCGCTTCTGGAAGCTTTGTAATACCAGCGCCGCTTTCAGTTACTGCGCCATTACTGATTGTTCGCTGTGATTCAATAATGAAGTCATCATTGTCATAACTGTAAGTTAATGAGCCCGCACGTACATAAATTACAAAGTCGGTATCGCCTTGTTGACCACCGAAAGATACTGCGCCTTTCTTACGCATAATCTGGAAGTCATAAACTTGCGGATTACCTGTGTTGTTAATTACGGTAATTTGACCTACCGCATCGTCTGTTACAGACAAAGAAATGTTTTTTGTTCCGCGAAGGAAGCCGTAGACTATCTTCTCGCTTGAAATGGTTGCTGATGGCATTTTTATTCCTTAAGTAACTTGTTACTTATTTAGTATATCACAAAGTGACGATTTCATCTTTTCTGTAATACCATTTGCCGCCCGACACAGCAAATTTTTCACCCACATGCACATAGTCAAATTGTGTAGCCTTTGTCTCTGTGTCAATGTTGGCTATTACAAAACCCATATGCCACTTTTCGCCCATGCAATAACTCGCATCACGCTGATGACCACAACCGGCTTGATGCCACTCATAAGCGCCGTAAATTTGATTGTACATAGGCGTTACAACATGTTTGTGATGATGACCGTTTACGCCTGGCAGACCCCAATTTTTTGCATCTGGGAAATGATGGCACAACAGTGCATCCCAATACACTTTGTAGTTCTTGCGCAGTTCACTATTTAGGTTCTGCTTGTTAAAGGCTGCTAAGTCGCCTTTGGCAATGTAGTTAATTTCAAAGTGGTGAAGGCCCAACAGTTTAGATACTGTAAAGCCGTGCAGGTCTGACAATACCGCCTTTAATGCAGGTGTTGCGTCTGCCATGTGTTTTAACAGACGTGCTTCATGGTTGCCCTCAATCATGTCAAATTGAGCTTTAGGCGCTACTTCGCGCAGACGTTTAAAGATTTGCTCATGGGCGAATTTAATACGCTCTACCACGCCCCACTCACGCGGGTCTATGGTGTATTTACCGAACTCAGGCAAATCGAAAATATCGCCGTTAAATACAAGCAAGTCTGGCTGAACGCGCTTTACGGTGTCTACTAAAACATCCATAAAAAACGGGTCAACTTCTTTGTCGTGTAAGTCTGAAACGATGATGGCGGTTTTAAAGCGGGTTTTTGATTCTCTGATGTACTTCTCGGCGTAGTCTTGACGGTCTACGTTTAGATTTCTGTAATGGTCAACACTTGCATGTTTTGCGATGTGTTTTTCCATCTGGTGATGCTGACGACTAGGTACGATGCCTGCTTGTCGTTTAAACTCTTCGAATGTACCGAAGTGTTGCGTCCATACTGATTCGGCATACAATCCGTTTACGCGGTAAAAGTTTCGACTAATTGCAATTTCTGGGTTAGCGATTGCGAGTTCTCGCAAGCTCTTGATACAGTCATCTTTCGTGCCTTCTTTAAGTGAAACGATAAGCGTTTCTGATAAGGGCACTACGGGTTTTTGCACTTCTGACAAAGCGTTCTCCTTATGGCAAACTACGCCGGGATTATTGAGGGTTTGGGTTAACCTGTTGTAAATACCAATGGTCGTAATCGACTAATCCATCATGCGCGTTAGCCAATTCTTCGTACTGCTGTTTTATGGTTTTGATGTACTCTGACAGCTCGCGCAATCCAATTTCGGTAGCGGTTTGGCCTTCATCAGTCCGGTCTGTGGTGGGTTGTACTTCACTTGGTTGAGAGTCGGCGTTGAGCACCCGAACAGCATCACGGCTAAGAGTAAGAGCATGAGTGCCTTTTTCATCCGTGCAAGTCGTTGCAGTAGTGGCTGGAACATATTTAACTATCTCCTTGGTAATGTATCTGTACTTGACTTGAATCTCTTCATGTCTATCAAGTGTATTCTTTTCAACTTCATTTGATTTCGAAATGGAAACATCTGACTTCTTTTGCGTCTCGACTTGCTGACGGTATGCAGCGGCTTCATGTACTTTTTGTTGATAGCTCTTGCCAATAAAGAACCCGGCAAAGACCGAGATTACAAGAACTAAGAGATAGGTTTTGATGTGAGAAAAAAGACTAGGCATTATCCGCATCCTTGTTGATGGCGCTGTCTACCATGTATCCAGCCATAAATGCCATCGCCAAAGTCTGCGAACTCTTATAGTCAACGATACCGACGGCTAAAATCCCTGCTAACGCCGCAACGTAAGTCAACACAGCCATAGCCGTGTAGCGCTTGTTGGCGACAAACAGGTACTGAAAAAGATTGAGCTTGGTTTGCTCACGTAACCACTTCTTAGCCCAGTGAACGACCATGCCTGCAAAGCCGGTGAAGACAAACAGAACAAAATCGTGAGCGAGCAATGTTTGGATAATTTGCATTATTGAACCTTAATGGTGACTTTCTCACCCTTGGCTAATGCCGCGTCTAGTTTGTCAAATAAGGCTTTGTACGCTTTACGGCTTTCGTAAATAATGTCTTTGCCCTTTGACATGCCGACCAAGATACAACCTTCTGTATCCGCTGCCGTATTGCCTGAGTGAATGCGAATACCTTCAAAGCCCGGAACACTCTTGAGCAAAGGCATGCGCTGTTTGAAGCGGTTCGACATAGTAATCACTACCTCGTACTCGCCTTTGGGAATGCAAGTCTCAGAATAGACTTTGCACTCTCTTGGAATATCTTCGAGTGTATAGCACTCAAATTTGCCATCTACCGACAGTTCGCCAATTGTGCAAACCTTGGTTATGGTCTTTCTGGTTAAAACTAATTTCATTTAGTGTCCTGCGTAGAACATGCCAAAACCAAATACGCCGACTAATACCGCTACTACGATTAGCGTCTTGACGATGTTGGTAATCAGGTTTTCTTGGATTCGGTCGAACATGCCTAAAACTCGTTCCATACGAGCGTGCTGTTCTGTGTGGCTTGACGGGTGCATTTGCCCAAAGTGTTGAGAAAACTTCTCGTCCATTTCTTCTCGGAAGTCTTGCTTAATCTCTAAACGGAGTTTATCTAAGTCACGTCTGAAATCTTCTCTCAAGGTCTTTGAAACCTCAGAAGCGGCAAGCTCTGCGGCGTTTTTTGCAATCATGAATATATCCAATTGGTCGTCGTTCATAATGCCTTCTCGTTCGCTTGCGAAAGCGCGGTTAAGATAATTCCTAGTGGGTCATGCGTGGGATTATGCCTAACCGCGCCTTAAAAATCAAGTCACTACTTACTTATTTATATTGTCAGCATTATTGAGCCGGACAAGAAGTAAGGTGCTTCATCGCCCGTCTCGATACGCACAGGGTTTGCTAATGGAAACTCATACCAAATGTTTCCAAGCGTATCGTATAAGCGAATGCCTTTTACGTTACCCCAATTTGACACTACACTTGGGAAAGTTAATCTACTTGCAGCCGATACATTCCCTGAACTGTAAACAATGTTGCCGCCTGCGCCGGTGGTCAATGTCAGTCTGTTATATCCCGTGCCACTGGTTGACACTTCATTGCCTCTATCATCTAGCATTAAAGCCAACTGATAAGTGGTTGGAAAAACAAAGTTATTTGTATTGCCTCTAAACAAGAAATCGATAAATCTACTTGTCGCATATGGGCTAAAACCGGCAGCAGGTGCGTTCACGCCACTTGTCGCATAATCGTAAAAAGCAATGATTAAATCGTTTGCATAGATTTGTGGGCCAAAACTATCAGTCGAAAGAACCGTGTAGCTTTGCTGAAACTGCGTTGCAAACAGTAAGCTACCGCCGGTCTGTGCTGTATAAATTCCAACATAAGCAGGTGTGTAGTTAGCCGTTGGTTGTGCAAAGCGAATTGACGAAGTATTGGCTGTAAACTTTTTTGAACCAATAGAAAGAGCGTCAATGCCCCCGCTTGTGTCAAACCAATTAAACCTGTTAGAAGCATAAGCTACGCGAGCCACGCTTGGGATTTCAACCATAGACGCATCTAACAAACCAAAATACAAATCTGGCCCAGGCACATAGTTTAAGCTGTTTTGCCCAAACATTAAGTTGCCAATTAGGTTTGCAATAATTCCGTTCATTTATAACTCCTATTTATAACTGTGTGTCTGATTACCAGAGGTCAGTACAAACTTTAACTTACCTATCGGAAAGTTTGCCGGGCTATCTCCGGGGTTTAAGAATGTTCTGCTCTTTAACGGCAATGTAATAATTCTTGAAGCATCGCCTTCTACGTCATCTAGGTACACTCCAATAGCAAATATAGGTGCGCCATAGCTAGATGTGATTGCCGGAAACTGCACAACCTTGTTGTTTGCAACTACTACGTTAGGAACTGCAATAGTCGTGCCGTCTGGTTGTTGCTGATGCTGATTAACTGTAAATGTCCAATCAGATGTATTCATTTTTTGCCGACGATAGCCGGTGTCTTTCGATGGCTCGTATAGGTAATAATCGACGTTGTTTCCATCAACAAATACCTGTTGCGTCAAACTTGTGTTTGTGGAGTTACCTAGCATTAGCCCGATATAAACGCCGTCTGTATTTGCTTTAAGTCTATTAAACAAGCTCTCATAGATTTTCTCTGAGCCAAGCTTTGAAATGAAGTCTATAAACGGAAAACCGTTTTCTGACAGCATGTTTAAGTCAGTTCTTGTAAAAGAGCTTCCGTTTTGAGTAATTGGATTTACAAACTGCAAAGAGTTGAAATAAAACGTATATCCCTTTGCATCTAAGAACTCACCAGAAGTAGGAAACGTGGCACTACCACGCATGGCTTCATAAGCAATCACCTTATTGGTAATACTTGTCGGGTGTTCTGTGTTTAGCGAAATACCATATATCGGGGGGAATTGAATCTCGCCAAGCTGCTCTGGGAATGTTCCGTAAAAGTTAAAGAACTTGCGAATATTTAACTTCCCAATGCTACTGGCAGTTACATAATCGGTTCCCGCAAGCTCTTCATCAAAGTAGCCTTGCAGGTATTCTCGCGGAATGCTCATTGTCGGGTAGGTGACTTTGGGCTCACCGTTTGTGTCAGGAACCGTGTAGGTTAAGTAACTTCCGTCTTCGTTGTGAAAAGCAATGACAAATCTCTTAATATTGCTATTAATGTTTTGCTCAGTGATTCCCGAATACCCAAACAGGCTAGAGGCAATTACCTCTGGTATTAAAGTGTTTACTTTTGGGTGGCTCATTGGTTTATTTTCGCAGTCGTGCTAAATAGTGTTACAAAGGGGTCAAAGCTCAGTCTTGCGCCCTGACCGTCACTGATGTTTGCGTAGCTAAAGATTGTTGGAACATAAATAGCGCTGTCGAAAGTTCCAAGCTCTGCTGCCGTCTCACTCGCAATGACGCTATCGACATAATCAATCTCAAATTGCTGGTCGTAGCGGTACTGAAACAGACCAAACTTATTTTGTGTTGGCGATGTTCCAATATTTAAAAACGACACATTTTTTGCAAGCGTATCTATACCGCCATTGTCAGTTTCTAACTGACCATTTTTAGGCGCAACATTTGGATATATTCTTGAAACCTTTGAAGAAAATAACTTTGCGGCATAAGCAAAAGTCAGTTTCTTCGAAATGGGATATAACTGTGCTCTAAACGAAATGTATTTTGGATTTACTGACGCGTGCCCAAAAGTTAACTTGTTGTCAGGTGACTTAATCTGCTTAGCGATTGTGCTAATTAACTTTGTCGAGCTTTTGCCAAACTCAAGTCTTCTTTCATAAGGGTAAAACTCGTCTCCAAAGTAGCCTAAGATTACATCACGTTTTCCGCAAAACTCTACGTTGAATCCCTGTGCGGTATTGAACATACCCCGCTCATAGCTGGTAGAGGCAAGGTTTAATAAATCATTGCCGTCTGTAAATACGCCAATCATTAACTGCGTTCCCAAATAGAAAGTATTTAGGTTCACAACACCATAGGCATATGAAGCCCATGAAATTTGAGTAAAGGCACAAGTTGAGTTAAGCGCTATACCGTCAAACTGTTTTCCGGTTCTTGGTATATTTCCTCGACCAAAAATCATGCTATTAGCAATGCCGGTTGAGCGAATCTGACCACCCGTTACAGTTCCATCAAAGTAACGCCAGCCGGTGTAGGTTACTGGCCTTGCAGTAGTGGACTCTGCGTAACAAGTCTCGTATCTTGAATCGTATGTAACATCGCCTGCATCATTAAAAAACTGCATCCCAAAGTCTTGGTCAACAAAGGCTGACGGATTTACATCGTAAAGATTGGGAACCTCGGTCTTAGTAATGATGTAAGAGAATGTGCCACCTTCCCATTGGTCTGCTTTGATAGACGCGTTGTTAAAAGCGTATCCACCAATTACGGTTGCGCTAACAAATTTGCCTTGAGCGTCTTTGTTCATTGTCCACAAAGCGCAAGGTACAGAGCCGGGCAAAATAAATATCAAAGGCGGTTCGTCATACGGCTTATCAAAGATTACATTTGGGGTAAGAGACAAGCCCGCAATTTGCGATTCAGTTGTAATTGCCTGTATCTGAATTGTTTGAGCGGTTCTAATTCTTTGTCCGCTTGACGTTGGTTGCACGTATAAAGGAACTCTCTGGTCGCTGACAACGACTTTTGAGTTTTGGTTAACCACAACGCCGCCGTAAGTACCTGAGTTGTATGACGCCTGCTCAGCATTCGAGTAAACAGTCATGTGCGCAGTTTGGGGCGTGATTGATTGCGAGTTTACAAATTCAACCGTATCTCGAAATATTCCACCGATGAATATGTCGGGTAAAAAGTTGATAATGTTTCGCTCTAAACCCTTATAGTCTCTACCAGAACCAGCGCCTATTGTTTGAGAGCCACCGCCGCCCAAGCCCATGTATGGCTTTGTAATGGGAACTGCGGCAGACACGTAATTACTTGCTGAGATTCTTTCGCCAATTGCGTTGAACAAGCCAGGGTGCGATGTGCTTGTAGGTGTGGTTAAAGCACTCGCGTCATAACCGCCAATCTCATACAAGGCCCCTGCATCAATGTAGGTAGACTTGCCAAGAAGTCTACCTAAACTGTCATACGATGCGTGCCCGAACTCGTCTATCGTAAATTCAGACATTTATCTCAACCGTCCAATTAAGACGCGAATCTTGTTATTGGCGTCATAAACCTTGATTTGGTCGTCATCAATGGTTAAGCGCTTGCCGAATGGTGCAGACGATACTTGCAATGCCCCTGAAAACACACCTGACGCACCTCTAAGCTCGCCTGAAAACTGCGTCTTGATACCGTCATAGGTAAACCCATTAACAAGTGTACCAGCATTGAATGTACCGATACCCAATTTGTATGCACCGCCGTCATAGCCCATAAAGAAGCCAGAGCCCACGCCATAAGCTGTCATGCCGCCTTTAATTGCGCCGGTGTTGTCAATCGTGATTTGCTGAGCGGTTAAATTGCCAGTATTTGCAGAAATTGCGGCAAGGTTAGCTACTGAGATTTTGTTAGCTAAAATATTGCCAGCGAGCATTTCATTGGTAATTGTGCCTGGGCCTGGCAATCCACCGTCGCCCGTTACCCACATTCCTGTATCACCTTTGTACAGATAAAGTCTGTCACCTTGGTATGTAATCCCGCTTGTTGCGTCTGTATAGGTGGTGCGCAAGTAAACAATGCGTCCATCAAAGTTACCGACTGTCGGCAACTGTGTTTCTGCAATCTCGATGCCACCAATGTTATCAATTGCAACTGAGGAAACTGTCGCAGAGTAATTCAAACCAGTATCGCCGTAGGTGTCGTAATGCGCGGCTTTATAGTAAAGCTGACCGGTAATTTCGTTGTGTAAGTAGAAGTTACCCACGCCTGTCCAGATTAAGTTAGCCGAACTTGGTGTAAAGCTAGGGTCTGTGCTTGCGTGAATCTTAGTACCGGCGTAATCGCGCTCGGTGCAGGGCGAAACAGTAATCGCATTTGATTTATAGCCTGGCGTTACAATGATTGTAGGCGCTGCCGGTGCTTCGTTTGTGCCAATAAGAGTCAACGGCTGTAAAGACAAGACCTGACCCTTGCGTGCCCAGATTTTAACGGTAATGGTGCGCCAAGGCCCACCGTCTGATACGGCATTCTCAAGCGTGTAGCTAAAGCTATTCGTGATTGTTCTGAAACTTCTTCGAACTGTGCCCACTGCCGATATTTCAACGTAATACTCGTCAGCATCAACAATAGTTGTCCAGCTAACATCGTAACTCATGCCATTGAGCGATATTGAGCCGCCGGTTACATTGCCGGGTGGTGGTACTAAACCAATCTGAATCATTTTGGTAACGTATGGGCCAACTAATGCACCCACTGCGGCAACCCTGATATACAAGTCACCTACAGCGCCTAAAAAGCTGAATGAGTTAAGCGTAACTTCTGCCAAACTTTCCCAATTGTTACCATCTGTCGATTTTTCAATAATGTAGCGACTTGCACCTACCGCAATAGGCCAAGTAACGGTTACAGAAGGGTTAACGCCGCTACCTGTCTGCGTAACTGTAAAGTCAGACAATATCGGGCGAGAAGCCGGGGCTTGTACGCCGTAGTTGTACAAATCCGGGGGAACGGTTGTGCCGTCTGCCGAATAAACTAAGGCATTTTCGTTAATCGCGGTAATAGCAACGGTTTTGCCACGGGGCGTAATGGTCAATACTTTAGCAAGCTGAACAAAGTTATTTGCGCGACCAAAAGCGACATGCGTGCGCTCTTTTGTAAGTTCGGTTTGAAAGATAAAGGTGTTTGGCTCCTTAAACACGAATTGCGTTGGGAGTGCGCCCTGCTCTACTTCCAATGGAGCGGTTGCAGAACCGTCTGTCTTTCTTAAAAGTACATAGTGAACCTCATTGGGTGTCCACTTTAACTCTTCTGTTGTCGTCACCGTATTTCCAGAGACTTCTATGACTTCTGCTGACTGACCCCATTTGGGAATATCACTTTGGATAGCAATCAAATCGCCAATACTTGGGATGTAACCCTCTAGTTCGGTTTCAAAGCTAATTTCTTTACGGCGATAACGGTTTGAAGCAGAAGAAGCCATACCCTCACGAAAGGCTTGGTTTCTATTGGTAATGCCCCATGACTTAACCAAAGCTGGTTTAAATGTTCTGCCCGCGTCTAATGCCGCACGCACGATGCGCGGTTTCCAAACGGTTTCATCAAAGTACGATACATCAACGCAATCAGAGGTATCGTCTGAATTGGTCATGTAGCTTAATTTGAAAGAGCCTTTGACAATGTTTCTGCTTGTGAACATTGCAGTCGGCAAAGACTGAGGACTATCTCTTACAAAGTTTAAAAGACCGCCTTGAATGTACGGACGAGCTCTACCTGCTCGACAAGCGAGAGATAGTGCTTCCCAGAATGATTGGGTTGAATCGAACATACCATTGAGTTCATCACCTCTTGATTGCCAGAGCGTGTCTAGCGCCATTAACTGTGCCAAGTTAATTCTTGAATCGACTACCTGTGCCCCGTAAGGTGCGCGGCACATATCTGCAATAGCCCACGCGATTGAGCGGGTCGTTTGCTCAGCAGACCATGTATAAACTTTAGTTGTAGGGTTATAGCTAGGAATCTGTAATTGACGCTCAGCGATACAACTAATTCTACGGCTACTTTGCTGTGACAGGTTATTTGTTGCCTTTGCGCGAATAGCCATCATTGTCACGTTGCCATAGTCAATACGCTCAGTTGAGTAGCCGCGAATAGACACAACATTTACGTCATTAGCGGTTCTTGCGTCATTTGATTTACCGTTTGTTCTTGCAACACGCGCTTGGTATCTGCCTGGTTGAATTGTGTAGGTGTAAGTTTTACGAATCGCAGTCTGTGTTGCGCCTGTAATTGTTTCTGTACCAACTAAAATTTCCGCACCATCGGGCACACCAATGTCATTCACCTTGCGAATGTAAAATGCCAAAACAACTGAACGCGAGTCCAGCTTACCTTCATCGTTTGCGTAATAAAGACCGCGTGGACACGCTACATCAAACGAGATTTTTCCAATCTGCGTTAATGATGGGTTAACAATAAATGGCCCGACAGACGTTGCGCCCTCTGGTTCTTGACCTGAGATTTCGGCAGTGTTGTACACCGCGCTTGGGAATAATTCTGAGCGCTGACCTGGCTGCAAAATCTCTAACGCAAATTCACCTTGCGAAAAAGACGATATTGGGGTGTCTTCGATATATATCTCATTTGCATTTATGAGCGCTTTGCCCTGCGTAATGACAAAAAGCTGATACAGATATTGGTCGTTATCAATAAACTCGGCATAGGGCTGTGCCGCGAAGTCTGGGAACACTTTCATGCGACCGTACAGAACAGGAATTGCCTGCCCGATACGTGCTTGGTTCCCTTGCGCTGATAGCGAGTAAGTCGGACTTGGCGCGGCAAGCTGCGCTTGTACTTGCGCTTTAGGTAACTGTGGCGGTGGAATTAAAGCATTGACAAGTGCTGTGCCGACAAACGAAATACCCGCGCTAACTAAGGTGTTGGCAAATGTGCCGACCTTGAAGCCAAATAAGCTGTCTGAAATACCTGGCGCGTAGTACATCAAAGCAATCTGTGCAACTAAACGAAGCGGGCTAGAGCCACCACCACCGCCTTGCGGTAGTGTTATAAAAGAAACAATGTCATTGTCTTTGACGGTGTAGCTATCCCAATCTTTACGCAAAAGCGGGCCATCGTTAACGTAGCAAATTACAGGCTTGGTCAAATCAACCTTGTGCTTTTTAACAAGCGTGCTGATTTTTGACTTAGATGTGATGACCTTTTGAACCCTGTCTAAGTTAGGGTTAAAAGGGTTTGTAACAATGTTAAGTGCGGCTTTCATGTGTAAAGAACTCTATATTTGACCACCCTGAGAATTTCAAAGAAGTCATTGAACTAAAGACGACGCCTTCGCCACGGACGCAATGCAATACACCACCGCCGTCAACGTCGAGCCAGATACCTACATGTGATGGAAATTTGGAATGACGCATCAAGACAGCATCGCCATCTTTTGGCTGATTCGTCTCTTTCCAGTTACAGCGTTCATCATGTCTTGTGAAGTTTTTGATAACTTGTCGCCAGTTATTCGCATCAATGGCAATTATTGGAACTTCGAGCCCATAATGCTTTGCCTGAACGTGTCTAAAAAAACTCCAACAATCGAAAGCGTTAGGACCCTGCGCACCACTTTCCCAAGGCGTTCCAATATATTGAAAAGCCCAATGAAAGTTAGTCTGTGATAAGTCCAGGGTAAGTGCGCTCGTCATATTCATTGTTTGGAAATTTCTTGTTTGCAAAATCGACAATGGATGCGCGTGCGCTGATTGTCATCACGTCAATCTCAATGAAGGTAATCGTCATTGTGATAGGCGGGTCGTTTTGCGGGCCTGAAAGCAAGTCGTTTGAAAGAAATGCTCTGTAAGTAATTTCTAGCTTTTCAGGAACAGACATTGCAAGCTCAATCTGGTCAATGATTTCGCCAGATACGTTGTCAATCGAAAACTCTAGTTCCGGTACTCCTTTATCGAACACTTCTGGCCTTTTAAGGCTGAATGCAAAAGGAATAAAAGTGACAACCTCGTTGGGGTTTTGCAATGCACTAGGTTCAAGCCGAGCTTGAATTGGTGCGTAATCTGCAACAACTCGAATGGGCTCTGTAAATGCGGGGTGTCGTAACTCCAACGTATCTACGATTACAACGTCAGATGGGGCACTTGCATAAGCCTCTTTGATTGCTTGGGATAGTGTCGAATCAGACATTTATAATAAAAATAAGTAATTGATTACTTATTATACTATGGCAATATCGGTCTGCCAATTGTTTCGAGCGTAGCGGTCACTTCCCAATGATAACCATTGCCTGTAGATGTAGTTTTTGGCGTATCAACAAAGCGTGCAGATACGGTATTTTCTGCCGCACCATTGACTAGCTTTAATGTGAACCACGAAACGCCTTCTGACAGGTCTTGAAAATAAAACTTTTCAAACACACCAAGTTCTTTAAGCGTGAATACCCATTTGACTTGGTAGTTTGTTGGCGTAGAAATAAAGCGTCTGCGTTGACGAGCAAGACCCGTATCCATATCGGTACGAACCCTGCCGTTAACTGCTTCGTAGCCATAAGAACTCATGACTACTTTAGGCAATGTTATTGGAAACTCTGGTACAGCCATTAGTAAGCTCCTGCCGCTCTGTTGAGCCCGTAAGTTTTCTCAAGTGTGCTAGATAAAGACCCGCGACCTTTGGACACGCTCTGAGATAGCTTCTGTTCAACTGATTCGATAATTACGTCAATGTTCATAGAACCATCACCGTTTTGAGTACGCTCTTCTCGCGCTTGTGTGCCCGCCGCATTGTTAATTACATTCACAATAACATTTGCAGATGCGCCACCGCCGCCAGTCATCGTTACTGGAATTGTTCTGCCGTCTGGTAACGGCACAAACGCCTCATTCATACTGCCTTCACCGTACAGGGCAAGCTGTGGCCTGTTAGCTATACCGCCCATAGCGTATTTGCGTAGCTCAACTGGTCCAGTGCCGGTCATAATGCCGCCATTAGCGAAGCTAAAAAAGTCTTTGATGCCATTGGTAATCTTGCTAAAGAAACCACCGCCAAACCCTTCGCTTTCATCAAGTACAGGCACTCCACCTGGAATGTAGCCATCGTCATTGCCGCCAAAAATATTTTTGTAAAGACTTGCGGCAGCGGCTTTGATTTGCATTCGCAGAATGTCAGTAAGAATTGAATCTACCAAGCTGGAAAATTCTAACTTACCTGTCTTAACAAAGTTCACCATAACGTCAACCGCGCCATTCGCCCAATTTTCAAAACTGTCACTCATTTGTTTGACCGTGTTTTGCCAGTCATCCAACATCACTTCAAAAGAGGTACGGTTTTCTAACTCTAAGTTTTTCTCAATCGCGATAATGGCACGATTTTTAGCGCGGGTAATGAGCTCAATCTGTTTTGCGTTACCGTTAGCCAGCTCTACTTCGCGCTGGTAGCGCCTTTCAATTTCAGCAATCTCTGTTGACGCTTTATTTGCTCTGACCTGGCGCTTGTCTGGGTTTGTCGCGTCTTCAAGCGCTTGTGCTTGCTCGCGCAATGTTTCGGCAAACTTCATGTTCTGCATTGCCGTCATTTCTGCGCGTCTTTGCTTGAAGTATTCGACAACGGCTTTGGTTGCTCGCGCAACGTCTTCTTCGCTTACAACCAGTGCCGCGTTATCTGCCGTTGAACTTGCGTTGTAGGCATCAATACTTGCTTGTCTACGCTCTTCTAAGCCACGAACTATATTGCGAGTCGCCTCTTCAACATCTGCGTCAAACTTAGCAATCTCGGTAGAGTATGTTTTAGACGAAGTGCCAAAATTTGAAATCGCCGCAGTGTAGCGCTCAGAAATGTCCGCGCCTTTTGCTGACATTTGCTCAAGTGAACTCTGAAACTCAGAAAGCGCTTTTTTACGCGAAGACAGTCGCTTGTTAAACTCGTCTTCCTCACGCAATCTATCAACCGCCTCTTGCACCTTTTGGGGGTTATCTTTTGCGCGAATGATGTTTTTGACTTTGCCCTTCGCATCGCGCTCGATGGTGTCAAAGTCGCCTCTTTCTAACTTTTGGTAGAAAACAGCAACGCTATCGGTAATACCGGCAATTTCGTCTTGAAGCTCTACGTTCTTGTCTTTAATCTTGTTGATGAACTGTTGTAGCTTATCGTATTGCGCCTCACCTACTTTTGCGCCAGCAAGTCCAGAATCAGGTGTAGTGTTATATTTCTGGTTGCCAATCTTGTTAACTTGGTCTATTAACTCGCGGTTTAGCTCGTTGGCCTTTTCCGCAAGCAGGGTCTTGTCGCGTAATAATTCAGCGTACTTGACCGTTCCCTCTTTTTCTTTTTTCAGCTTTTCGTCAATTTTCTTTTCTTCGGCATCAATAACCTTTAGTTTTGCGCCGATATAAGCAGTGGCAGTCTGTCTTTGCCATTTATTTAATTCTTGAACACTTTGATTTGGGTTAGCATCCATTTGCGCCTTTTGTGCACGCGAAAGAGCGCCATCGTATTGCTCAAAAAGTTTATTGATGCTTTTTTCATAGGAGCTAACATTGTCATCAACGGCTCTGTCGAAGACTTCTTTTGTACCTTTAATTGATGCCGCGCCAGCTTTCTTGAGCTGTTCGTTCATTTCATTTAGACGCTGTTTAGCTCTATCTAAAACGGCAGTATCTGACATGTTACTAAGCTGTATCAGATTAACGTCACTGTTAGTTCTCAGTGCGCGTCTTAATGCCAATGCAGAATCAGCACTACCGTTTGTCTCATAGCCCTTTACAGCCGCACCTAATTCATCTGCGCCTTGTCTTGTTACACCGGACTGCTTCTTAAGCATTTGCAGATTTTCAGCAGTCGCGTATTCGTTAACTTTTCTAATTACGTCATTAAGACTTTCGGTTGCGTTCTTGCCCCACATTTCCCAAGCGGCGGCACCGATGCTCAAAGCAGTCAACACATAACTAAGTGGGCCTAAAATGGCATTAAATGCGGCACCCGCGATACGCCCGGCAGAGGCCATTCTTGTGCCCATTGCGACAACTGCATTGCCGGCATTGTTTGCCGCTTCTCTGATTCTGTTCCGAGATTCTTGAATTGAGCCTGTGCTTGCAACAATAACGTCTCTATACTGCTTTTCTTTTGCCTCGGCTTGAGAGATTGATACGTTTGTCGCAGACATGGCGTTACGAGTGGCTTCCATGTGCATGAGCCACTTCTTGCGCGTTCTGTCGGTCTTAGCGCGGTTGTATCTGTCTTGAATATAGGCTTCCCGTTGCTCATAGCCCTCATAATCAGCAAGCAGTCTTGCTTGCGCGGCTTTTGCGGCAGCAATTTGTGCTTGCGCTTCTCTACGTTGAGCAATACTGCGTTTGATTAGCTCTTTTTCGATTTCTATCGTTTTCTGTCTTTCAAAAGCAATCTCTTGAAGACCGGCTAACTCACTGCCCTTTGCGCTACCTAAAATTTGGGATTTGTATTCGTTGTATGACGCACCCATCTTTTTAAACTGAGTTATCATTTTGTCCGCAAAATACAAGGTCGTCAGAGTGCCAAGCAGTCTTACAACTGTATCCCAATTTTCGATAATCACTCTAGCGGCAGTAGTGGCCGCTCTTGCAACTTCAACCATTGCACTTGCCAAATCAGACATGATAATTGCCAAGTCTGCCGCAAGTTTCTTACCGTCACTGGACTCTAAGAACTTGTTAAATTCCATCAAGCCCTGAGACAGCTTGCCCATAAAGCTATCTTTTGCAGGGTCGCCCTCAGATGCGCCCGCTTGTGCGCCCATAGTACCAATGTCATTTAAAAATAAGGACATGTTGGTTTTTAATTTTTCGAATTGACCTTGCCAAGTCTGCATCATCGCTTCGGCAGCACCGGAGTTTGCAAGCTTCATCTGATAGGTCATACGGTCAATAGCGTTTGTGGCTTCGACTGTACCTGTCTTGACTGCTTTTGCAAGCTCAGCCATGTTCATGCCCATACCGCGTGCCATTAATGCCATTGCGCTAGGAACGGCCTCGCCCAATTGCTGACGAAGTTCTTCCATTGAAACTACGCCCTTACCTGCCATTTGTTGAATAGCAATGGATGCTCGCTTCAATTGCTCAGAAGAGCCGCCATAACGGGCCACAGAATCTACCAGAGACTGCATGCTACCGTTTGTCGGGTCTAGCCCTGCTGATTTAAATTTGATGAACGAATCTGTGAGCGCGTTGACTTCGAATGGAGCGTTTTTAGATAGCTTAAAAACGAACTCACGATTAGATAACGCTTCTTGTCTACGTGCTTGCTCGTCAGTTGCGTCACTCAGACCTTCCATAACTTTCGTCATGCGCTGAATTTCTGAGCTTGCTTTGATTGTTGCCCCGGCAGTGGCATTAAAAATATCGCGTATGTCATAAGCGACAAAACGCAACATACCGCCAACTAAGACCAAATCACGGAATTTAGAAGACAGAGATGTTGCGTTTTTTTCAAGCGCTCTGGCAGAAGCAGCCGCTTGTGAGCCTGCGGCAACAAACTTTTGCAATTCATTCTGGGCATTTCTAATTGCCAGTGTAAGTTTGTCATCTAGGTCGAGAACGACCTTAATACCCTCTGCCATATTTATTTCCTATGCCATTAAATCTTTAAGAACACTAGTTGCCCCTTCTTGACGTTCCGGTGCACCTACATAAACTGTTCCAATTTGTTGTAACAGCGTTTGACTGCACGCTCTTGAACCCTCGCTTGATTGTGACGAGTTAAGAACACGTAAAAGCCTTAATTCTTTCTGTGCTTCTATCCTGTCTATTGCTGAGTTCATTCCCCAAAACCGACGAACTGGCATTTTCATTACTTCCGAATGGGGAACGGAGTAATAGGCGCAAAACCTTGAAAAGAAGAACAGAAAGTCAATCTGGTCTTCAAATAATGGCTCTGCGCCCTCTGCTAGTTTTTTGCTTGTTGCTCTTCTGTTGGCTCTAAACCGACTGCTTCACGCAACTCGTCTGGCACTTCACCACGAATAAACTGACTGACCGCATTCAACTTATCAAACGTCAATGCGCGAATTTCGGCATCTGTAACGGTTGGGATTGCACGCAAGATACCGGCAATCAACACCTCAATCTGCGCGGTAGTGTCATCTTTCGAATCTTTCAGCTTTTCAGCATCCTTCATGGTTTCTAAAAAGCTGGCTACGTTCATTTCATGAACGACATGATTTTTGCCATTCAAGATAATCTCAAGGGGTTCTTTTTCGTATAAGGAATCGACGTTAAAAACTTTAGTCATTTATTTTCTCCACTATTTAAAGAAGCCTACCCCGAAGGGTAGGCATAAGTCATGTGTTACTTATTAGTTTAATACAGTCAGACGTTGACCTGTGCCTGTACCAGCACCTGTGATTGCGACTGCACCTGTGCCAGCAATTGCATCCAAGTAGCTGTTATGCAAACTTACAGTAGTTGCGGATACGAATTTAACGTAGTACAGCTTACGTGGCAGCAAACCAGCGCCCAAGACAGATGAAGAGTCAATCACGCCCAACATTGCCATTTTGCCGGTCATACCAGCGGTAAAGCCTGTACCGGTTACTACTGAGCCTGTAGCTGTTGTGATGGTAAAGGTTTTGTTTGGCGCATCGGTAAATGGGTTGCCTGCGTAGAACAGAGCACCACTTGCAGGGTCTGGGTAGCCAATAAACTCGGTGTTGAAAATACGCTCTTTTTCCAAGTCATAGGCAAAAGTCAATTGACCAGGAGTATTGGTGATTGGAACAATAACTTCATCTGAGAAATCCCAATCTTTCTTGTTGATTGGATGCAATGTCAACATCTTAGCGGTTTCCAGCAAGCTCACGCCAATACCGGTGTCCACGCCCAATCGCTGAATTAAAGAACCTTCCAATGTCAGAGACAAGTTAGGCAACAGCGCTTGCATGTTCTGCAAAGTAGTTTCTGCGAATGGGGTCTTGATTGTGCACTCACGACCAATAATTGTTTCGTTAATGGTGGTTTTACCGAATTGGTCTACGTTGACTTTGTGGGTCATTGTGTTTACGGAAAATTCTACGCCACCTTGTGTATAGCCGAGGTCGTTGCCGTCATAGAAGACTTTGCAAACGCCCAATTTGACGTTACGGGTATCTGATGCCATTTTTAACTCCTAAAGTTAAGTCACTGATTACTTATACTTGAACTATACCATATTCTATGGAAAAGTTCACACTGGTTTCATACAAATTTGACTCCGACAGTTGATATGAAATGGGTTCGTGCGTGGGTCGAATACATTTGATTAGGTACTCTTCCAGCACTACGTCCATCAGTGACAACACATCAGAGACTTGTTGGGCAATTTCAATTGCAGATTGATATTTATCACTGCGAACAACAAACTGAAAACTGCCCCGTCTTTCAGTACGCATTTCGCCGTCAATCTGAATGCCGCCCGGATTGTCTCTTATCAGGGCTAAAGTTAATGGTTCGTTTGGTGCTTGGTTTACAAACAAAGTCTTGCCTAATTTTAAGGCAGCTACTTCTTCGCTTATGTACTCTGCTATCCGCAAGTAAATCATTATGCAATCCTTCTTAATTGACCAATGGTAGAGTTTCTACCATGTGGACCCAAAACGCGGTCTGCGCGACTACGCACAGCGGACAAATAATCTTGCTTATAATCATTTAGTGCGCGTGTCAAATATTTGCGACCAACGATGCCCCTACCGGCGTCTTTCTCTAAAGACTTTTTGCCTAACTTGTAACCACCTTGAATACCTGGAATGCCTTCGTGCATGTAGCGAGCATAGTCGCGAATGGTTTTGCCTTTGCCTACAGACATTGTTTCATCAACATAAATGTCGATTGTGTTTCGGCGGTTTAAACCAAACTTGTTTGTGCTTTTCTTAATCGCCCGTTCCAAGTTACCTTTATCAATTGGAGCATACTCTCTTGCACGCTCTACAATTTTTTCAGCGTAATCTTGCATAACATCAGAAACGCCTTTTACGACTTTTTCGCCAATCTGCTCAAGTCTAAAGATGCCTGTTGTTGTGTATACCCCAGAAGCCATTAAGCAATCTCGCCCATTATTTCTAAATGGTCAACTTTGCCAAGCACTGTATATCTCGGCCTAATACCATGCACTCTAAAGCGGGTGTTATAAACCGTGATGGTGTCATTCAAAGCAACACTCTCATTTGCACGCATAAGCACTACAAGCTCGCCACGGTTCTCTTCTGAGTGACCGCGACTAGATGCACTGTCGGCACGCACTGTAGATTGCGTCATGGTCTTTTCTAGCTTAACCACCGCACAAACTGTCTTCTTTGCCTCTGTCTTCTTTGGTTGACCAAAAGCATCGTATCCAGATACCGTTTCTAGCGTGCAGGGCACGTTCATTTTGATAACGGGCATTACCGTGACACTTTCACAGAATAATCGACCCAAGGGCCTAAAACACGCATTGCGTCACGGCATATTGCAAAGGTCAATGGCTTAACACTGGTATAGAACTGCTTAGCTTCACCCACGGTAACAGACAATGCGCCGGTGTTGCGAATCTCGTCAGTCTCGTTACCGCCTAACAAATAATTAGCCTCAATGACTTGGGCAATCTTCAAAGCTCTCAAGAACTCTTTATCTAAGCCCTCAAGCTGTTGCTGATTTAAACCGGCGACGCCGCTCTTTTCGTCATCCCAAGGCGATACAACGCGAGACATTTCTGCGTCATCGTATACATCACGCAAATTAACGCGACCAATGTTGCCATGTGCTTGCGCTAATGCCTTTACACGTTGCTCATTACTGGCTGCATCCCAATAGTCCAGACCAACACGCATAGCGGCAATTGCAATTGCGCTTGGGTACAACTGAAAGCTATTTACGCCCACTTGCAATACTTCTGCATTGCGAATGATGTAATAGTCACTAATCTCAATCTGACCTGCCTCTGTAGTGACATACAGCGTCACGTAACGAACAGAAGCGGTTGCGCCAGCGGGTATCGTGTTTAAGCTTGCCGGAACACTAATAACCGCTGTCACGTCATTTTCTACAAAGCTCACTAATGGAGTTTTAGCTACAATGACCTCAGATGCCTCATTTAAGACGGCATACGATACCGCAGTCGCGGTTACAGGCTGACCTGAACCGTCAACTAAGTTAATCGTAAAATTTACGTCACTGTTCGCTATAAAGTCCATTATTGATTACCTTGTGCTTCTAAGATTTCTTCAATCAGTTTAGAAATGCTGGTTGCTTTAACACCCATTGGCTCGGCAATCTCACGCAAACCGTGAATACCCTTGGTGTCTGCTACCGCTTCTAACTCTTCACGCTTGTAGCGCTTTTTGCTTTGCTCTACTTGAGCTACAGGCTCTATAGGGTTCTCAATCTTTTCTGGGATAACCTCGTCTTGCCTTTCTTCGTGCAGATAGTTAATTGGCACGATAGGGGCTTCCATATCCAAGAACTTTTGTTGATATTCAATGCCTGGGCTTACTTGCTCACCTGTCTCTACATTTTCAAAGCGCATCAGGGAAGTTAATCGGGCAACATCAAAACCAGACGGCTCTGATACGGATACACCATTTTCAAACATTACGTTACCGAGCATGCCGGTGTAGTTTTCAAAACCTGCTTCTACAACACGAATCTTCATAATTTTTATCTCCACATGTTAAAAAAGGGGCATAGTTTCCCATGCCCCTCTTCGGCTTCTAAGTCACTTGTGACTTATTAGCTGTTGGTGATACCACTCAAGCGAGCCAGAGACTTGCTTGATTTCAGTACCAAGCCTGCATACCATTTCAGACGAATACGGTCTGCATCTTTGTTTTGTACTGTGCCTACGTTTTCTACGCGGATACCAGCGTTAGCACCGCCGTAGATACCATGCAAGCCGTCAACTTCGTTCATACGAACTGCGTATACGGAACACAGGTTAGTACCAGAACCTTGAGTTTCGTTACCTGGCAGGTAATCGTTCATCAAGATAGGTACACCGTTGTGAGCCAACATAGGAGCGCCAAAGTCGTTCATAATGGTGCTCATTGGGTCATTGCCGCCAGTTGCACGCAACAGAGCGCGGTATGCGCGGATAGTACCACGGCGCATTACCAAAGCATCAGCACCGTTTGGTACTGCGTCTAACAATTGGTCAAGCAAAGTGAAGGTCAAAGCACCGCCGTTAGTACCAGCAGACACGGTTTGAGCCGGGTTGCTGTCAGCGTTGGTAGTCAATGCTTTCAGACCGTCGAATTGTTTGGCGTTAGCAGTTGCGTCACCGTTAGCCATGCCGTCTTTGTACAAACGACCCAGAGCTTTAGCTTTGGCGGCGATTTGCTCAGACAATTGGCTGTTAGTGTCGGATTCAGTCTCTTGCAAGAATTTATCCACATCTACGTCACCAATCAGGATGCGCAGACGAGTGGTAATTTCTTTGAAAGGCACAGCACCTTCAACCACGGTATCGTTTACGTCAGCGAAAGCTGGCAAACCGGAACCCTGAGTGATGTTGTTTTGTGCGCCAATATCTTCACGGTTGTAGACATAAGCCTTACCGTTTACAGAAACGAAAGGCAAGAAAGAGAAGGCTTCATCGCGCTCGATAATTTCTTCGATAACGCCAGAAACCAGTTGGTTATTGGACAGCTTGTTAGCTTCCACTTTCAACAAAGGCATTTTTTACTCCTAATGGAATTGAGTTAATTGAAAACTTTTACATTTGCCAACTCACTCAATTCCCTTAGAGTAAGTCACTAATTACTTAGAACTTTACGCCTAAAAAGGCGTAAAGTCAAGCAATTTATGTTTACTACTTTTTAAGTGCAGCCGCTAAACCTGCCGCAATTTTGTCACGCCCTGATACTGTTGCATCTTTTTTCGGGTCTACAGTTTTGCTCTTGGTGTCGGTTTTGCTGTCTGCGCCTGTTTTGACCTTGCTCTTAATCAAAGCATCACGGTCTGGGTCTGCTTCAACAATCTTACGCAAAGCCTCGTCAAAAGCCAGTGGATTGCCTGCGCCATCAACCAGCGGTGCGCGATTCTTGTCGCCTGCTGGACGGTCATAAGCAACCAGTTGGCCTTCATCGTTAAACTCAAAGTGAGTACCGTAAACGATGCGGGTCTTGCTTGGGGTCATTGCTAATTCTTCACGAATGAACTCAGATTGTGAGAAGGCTGAGCCTACTGTCAATTCTGAAATCTTCGATTGCGATGCCTGTAACTTGGCACGCAGGTCTTCGGCCTCGGCTACCTTTGCGGCAATCTCTTGCGCATGGGCGTCTGCCATTTTTTGTTTCAAACGCTCGAACTCACCTTTATCTTCAAGTTTTTTGTTCTCTGCGTCTTCACGCTCTTTCAGCAATTGACGAACAGCGTCCGGGTCAATGCCTTCAAAGCGTTTCAACTGACCTTGCAATTCCTTGATTTGCTCTTTGGATTGGTTCAGTGCAGTTTTTTTGTCCATGACTTCTTTGAGTAGCTTTGCTTCTGCATCAGAAATCTTGGGCTTATCTTTGTCTCCATCAGCGCCTTTATCAGTGCCGCCATCAGCAGGATTGCCGCTATCGCCGTTATCAGAACCGCCATTGCCACCATCACCACCATCAGAACCACCACCGCCATCTTCTCCCACACCCATTTGAAAAAACGAGAGAAAAGAAAACAGAAAGCTAAAAAAACCAAATTTTTTGTACACTACATTACTCCTTGCCTACTCACTTAGGCGTTGTTTATAAAGTGCAGAAAATCACTATTCTGCGGTTGAACCGGCGGGTTGCGCCGAATTGTCAGAAGCGGATGTGTCTACATTGTTTGTATCTACACCACTTCCATCAATGCTTAGGTCAGGTAACTCAGGGGGCCACTCTTCGAGTTCCTTCATCATCTTTTCTTTCAAGTCTTTACCCAATTGCGGGAATAACTTGTCAATTACTTGTTCCATTTGCTTGCGACGAACACTGTCAGGAGCGCTAATCTTCGACAGATTCAAGGCAATCTCAAACTCGTCATACAGGCCGCGCACGTCGAAGTCGCCTGGGTACTCAACCATGCGAGTTTCGTCTGGCAAAACTTCACCGTTCCATAATGCGACCAAGCGCACTAGGTTGTTTTCAATCAGTTCTAGGGAGTCTGCTTTTGATGCAAGCAATGAGTTCACACGCTCAAAATCGTATGCTTTAGCTACGCCAGAGCTATTGTCGATACCAAGGGCGTTGTCTTGCTTAGTACGCTCACCGGCAAGCCCTACAGAGTGATAAATCTCGTTGATAATCTTGTTGATTACTTTTAAGACAATCTCAGCTTGTGCGGCATCGGGACTAATGTATTCGGGCTTACCGCCACCTTGTGCATCGTAGGTAAAGATACGCTTAGTACCCATATTCACAATCGCGTCATAGCCCTCTTCGCCTGGCAATAAGCCTTGTGCGGGCATGGTCAGTTGCGAATAGGTTTGGTCTTGAATGATTGCGTCTAAGTTTGACAGGTAGTTTGCAATGGCGCGGTCTAGGTAAGCCACGTCATCAATCATCGCGGTAGAACTATACGGCTCGTCACTAATTACGTTATCGCAAGCGAAAACTGGCACTACGCCCAACTTATGCTCATTTGGGCCAACGACTTCAATATCGTAGCCTTCTAAGTCAAGCACTTCTGGCTCTTTGATTGCAATGCGAGAAATCTTAAGTGCATCGCCTTTAAATGCTTTGACTATTGCGCTGGCTAACTCTTTAGAACTCAGGTTCTTAGAAGTCTTTTTGCCATTTGAGCGCAAGGTGAACAAAGTCCAATCATTGCGAGTCCACAAACGGAATCGGTGAACTTCTTCACCAGAACTTTCCATCGGGTCGTCGTCGTCACGAATCTGCTCATGAATCAGAATCCAATTTAGAATCTGTTCATCGTCATAGCTCATGTTAGGTACATGCTCTGGGGTGACGTTGTATGCGAAGACACGAATGCCTAATTTCTTTTCATCAGCTACAGTCAATGCTTGACCGCTGTTATTTGTATCCACAACCATCCAAGTGCGACCGTAAATCGAACAGCGCTTAGATACCTGTTTCATCAGGTCATCAATGGTTAATCGGTTGCGGCTTGCGTTTGACCAGAATCGTTTTAGATACTCAGGGGCATCGTCTAAATTGCGATGCACTTCCATTTTGAACAGGTATTTGTCCACCAAGTCCACGACCTCACGGGTATGGTTAAAGCGATACGCCCGATTAACGCGGTCTGCGTATTCGGTTTCGCCTTCCTTGATGTATTTGAAGATATTGCCTTCAAACCAGCTTCTACCACCGTCATAACACGCCTTCATGAACTCCCAATGCGGAAGCATCATTTCGTACTCAGGGTGTCTGCGGGCTAAAAAAGCCTTTACCTTTTTTTGCTGTTCATTATCCATTTCAGAACTATAAGTCACTACTTACTTATTTGTCAACTAAATAGAAACACCCAAAATCTCAATTTTTCTAACAGGGTACTCATAATGTATGCAATAACCGGCTGCATCGGCACTGTGTTCAATGTCGGCGTCTTTATCAATCTCACGTGTTCCGACCTTGTAGATTGTTTGCTCAAACGAGTTAATCAGCGACTTGCACTTTGGGTCTATGTAGAACCTTACTCGCCCATCGGCTGATTTCAACATACGGTTTACCGCATTCACGCGGTCGGCAACTGGCGGGTGTTTTCTGTGATAGCGCTGTCTGGTAAATCCATGCTCTCTGAAAATATCTAAGTCAGATTCACCACGCGCATGCTGTTTGTAGCTACCAGCGGGGTCAGGATACAAAACAACCTGCTTCTGCTGTCGCCAGTAACGCTTCTCTAGCTCAGCACATACCTCTTCGGTATTTGAACCTTTAAGCACGATTTCGTCTACCGCCCACAAGTCACCATTTTCTTGCGGCTGAAAGATAACACTACTCATTGGGTCTAAGTTAAAGTCTTGTCCTACCCAAATAGGTTTGTTTGGGTCAAAAGCGCAAGGCTTTACGTGAACACGGCGGTCAAACGGGTAATACACACGACCGGACATAGTTTCAAAGCTCGCATTAAATTCCTGGTTGAATGACTTGTCATCCATATCCATTTTTGCGGCTTCAATTTCTTCTTTGGGAATAAAAGGCGAAGTCATTGTCGGGAATTGCCACGAAACCCATTTGCCTTTTCTTATGTTTTCGTCTTTTTGCCCAAGCATATAAAGCTCGTACAAAAAGTTATACGCTTTGGGGGTTCCAATAAATAATGCGTGACCGCCCGTAGATGCCAGCGTTGGGCGCAACACAGTTTTCCAAGCGTCCGGGTCTATATCTTGTACTTCATCCATAACCAAGAAATGAATACCCACGCCCCGCAAGCTGTCTGGGTTATCTGCGCCCTTTAGCTCAATACGCGTACCATTGAATAGCTCAATGGATAAATTTGTCTGGTTGGTTACTTTAATCCAGCGTCTAGGAATCGCAGAAAGCAACTCAGGCCACATAATTTGCTTAGCCATACGGTATGAAGGGGCAACGTACCAAACCAAGCGGTTCTTGATACGTGCGTACTTCATGATGCTGGTTTTAGCTAACTGCGTCTTACCCCAACGGCGACCGGCAACCACAACCTTAAAGCGTGATTTAGCCTTGTAAACCTGCATCTGCTTTTCGTGCAGAAATAAAGTCTCTGTGCCTGGCGTTTTAATAATCGCCGGGTTATACGGAACACTCATTACTCAGTCTCTACTCTGTCGTCATCCGAGCCAGTAATGATGTCTTCATCACCCAAATCATCTTCGAAGTCAAAGTCGCCATCTTCGGCACCTACTCGGTTTGATTTAGTCATTTCACGAATTTCGGCAATTGTGATTTCTTGAATCATTAAGTCTGGTAATGGGCGCTCTTCACCGGCGTCGTTTTCACTCAAGCCTAATGCGGCATAACATTCCTGCCTTGCCATCTTGAATGTTTCCATAGCGGTTTTAAGCGCTTTGAGGTCATTATTAGCCGAGCCGTAGCTTCGCCCTTCCCTGTTAATTCGGATAATCTCGGCAGCGGTTATACGCTGAATCATCGACGAGTATTTGAATGCGTTCTCTTTTGTGACCTTTACTCGCTCAGCATAGATAGCGGCGGTACTGACAACGGACTCTTCTACTGCGGCTTTTACTTTCTCTTCTGTCTCTTTGGCTTTCGAACCGCGAACTATTCCCTCTGTTTTAAACAGGCGGTGAAATGTCGTTCTGCTTCTGCCGAATCGCTTTTCTAACTCTTCAAGCGTAACAGTACCGGCTTCCCACAAAGCAATAGCTTCTGCGCGTTCCGCAGTTGTCAGGTGTGTACCGCGCTTAGCGGCAATACGTGATTTTTTGGTAACTGGTTTCTTTTCCGTGGTCATGTTTAAACCTCAGAAAAAAAATGGGCGCAAAGGGGTAGCGCCCAATCGTCGGAGAAAGGAGAAACTCTGAAAAACGTAATCATCATATTCCGTGTCATATCTTTTGTCAAGTAACCAGTGACTTACATTCCGCAGTGTTTCAACTTAATGGAAAACATTTGGGTAGAAATTCTGGTTCCCTCTATATATACAATTTTTCTATTTTTAATAACTAATATTATTAGCGGTAGGCGAGCCTATACATCTAACTTTTCAAAGTCGGCTGGCTCAAAGAATGCAGGGGTCATTCTGCCCATAATCTGCCTACACATCTTAGTCGGTGTAAGCACAACGCGGCGTGCATTTCTTCGCTTCTCGTATGACTTGGTTAAAAAGCCATTATTAACAAGTGGGCGAATAGAAAACTGAATGCTGTCTTTAGTCGTGCGGTATGCAAGACGCTCAAGCAGTTCGTCAAGGTCTGCGGCAATAAAGTTACCAGCTTCGTCATTACCATTACCGTCACACAGGACACTTAGAATCTGATACTGCTTCATTGTTAAATAGCCAGGCGTACTCAATTCAAATACTCCAAACAATCCATTGTCATTTTGTCAAAATTAAAAGGCGCTGTAGGGTCTTGGTTATCGAAAGATAACAGCGGTACTTGTGCCGGGAATGTCACCTGTTCTTTTTCAGGATTCATCCATACCCAATAAATTGTTGCCCCGAATACAATCTGTGCGCTTTGTTTCAAAATGTATTCAATGTCGAGCGAGTTTACTCGGCTCATGCCCAAGTGCATCTTGTCACCGGACTTTTCCATACTGCTGTTCTTCTGATAGAACTCGCGCAACTTCTGCTCAATAACCAAACGTACTTTTTCAGGCATCGCTCGCAACTCTTCTAAAATGGCAGCCTGGTCACATGGGTGAGCCTTAAAGTGCATCTTGAAGAAGTCAACGCCAACCTCAAGCGCATTTGCCGGGCTAGGTTTGATGAACTTCATACCGGCTTTGACCGAGAACGGATTAAACTTGCCCATAGACGAGTTTGATTCAACTACTTTGTAGCCGTGCTTTGCGCAGTACATGCGGTAAGCAATATTCTTGAACCGATACGCAATACCGCCTGACCGATACATAGTGTCCACTACTGTTCGGTTGTTCCATGTCAGAAATCGGTTAATCTCTTGCATGCGGCGTTTATTCATGAGTGTTGTGTCACGCCCGCCGTCTTGGTTGGGTTTTAATTTAGGGAAAACCTGATTGCGACCTTTGTTCAGCGGCATAGGGTTAGCGAAAACCATCACGCCAATCGTTCTACGCTCTCCATCGTCTTCGTATACGCATCGCATGAACCTCGACCCTGCGGCTAAGCTGTGGCCCTTGTAATGTAGCTCTGAGAGGGCTTCCCAATCGCTCTTATCACCAAATTCAACGTAAATGTTTTTCAGTATCGAAAGCGTATGCGGCTTCGTGCGCTCAATACGACGCACTTCGCACTCAGACATGTCAATTCGCTCAATCATTTGTCGCCTTAAATACAGAAAACCCGCCCCACGCACCTTTATGAACGCGGATATTGTTTTTACGAGCGGCTTCAATTAACAGCTCGGCATTAGATTTCTTAACATCAAGCTTGGCTTTAAGCACGTTGTCATAAAACCAAATAGATGCGGCAATACCGGCACAGCCACCAAAGGCTGCAATACAAAATGAAATTAGACCGCCTGTTGCCATATAGCGAATAAAAATCGCCTGAGACAGTGAGATAAACAGCGAAGTCACAACGGCTGCAAGGTAGCGGCTTTGATTGACGTTTTTAGACTGAATGCCTAACAAGCCTACTGAGAAAAAGCTACCGATAAACAAGATTACCGAATCAAGCGGCGTCATCTAATTTTTCCTCTTCTTTGTATTTCACTACCAGCTTTTCACGAAAGCGCTTATTGATATATAAGTCAGGTGACAAGTCATCAACCATATCAGTATGAGTAGTGGCAACAATTACCGTTGCACCAACTGCGCGGGCGGTCTTCTGAACTGAAAAGGCAATTACTTTGGCAGCAACGCGGTCAAGTACGGCAAGAAATTCATCAGCCACCCATACATCAGCCCCAGTTTCGATTGCCTTGGCAAGACGAAAGCGATAACGCTGTCCGTCTGATAGCTCAGAGGGTTTCCTAACATAAAGGTAGGCGTCGTTGATTCCTGCGGCTGAAAGTATCCTGATGGCATCGTTTGTATCCTTCCCAATTTGGTCAATGAGCGGAATTTCAGGTAAGGCAATCTTGTCCAGGTTGACCACCGTTTTACCGCGCTCTTGCGTTTGCTTTTCTAACTCACGCAACAACAGGCTTTTACCTGCGCCAGATTGACCAGTGATATACACCACATCGCCTTGACACATTTCTAGGCTTAAGTTGTCGAACACTACAAACTCTTTTTCGTCTAGCCCGATACCAAACGCTTCTGCGATTTCAAGGATGCGCTGTGAGCGCTCTACGCGTGTCGTAAAGCGCTTGTCAATCTTGTATAAGTCACTCATTACTTATTTTCCCGACCAACGATTTACAGAACTCAACGAAGGCTTTTTCTGCGCTTGCGCCTGAATCCGCTTGCAGTTGTGCCATGAGCCTTGTGACATAAAAAGCGTCAGCGCCATCAATTTCTTTAAAACCCAGAGCTTTAGTGACAGATACACGTTTTGTCTCGCTTTTCTCAATCTTGTCATTGGTATTTGCGGTTTGCTCGTCCATGACGGTAGCTAAATCGCTTTCGAACACATCAAGATTGACTTCCATTAAGTCAGCAACCGCAAAGTCCAGTTCTTTCTTGTCAAAGATGCCGTCAAGGTCAAAGTCCAAGTCGATTAACTCTTCTTGCAGAATGTCATTATCAATATCAGAAATTGCAACGCGGTTATCTGCTAATCGAAATGCTCTAGCCTCTTCTGCGGTCATGTCATCAATGACCATGACAGGAACCTTTTTCATATCAAGCGAAATAGCGGCTAATCTGCGACCATGACCGGCGATAATAACGCCCTCTTTGTCTACCAAGATTGGATTACCTCTCCAACCAAAGCGCTTAATAGATTCGGCTAGTTTTTTAACTTGCGCGTCTTCATGCTTTTTAGCGTTCTTTGGATAAGGCTTAAGCGTGGAAATGTCGCGGATTACAATTTTTTGGTCGCTCATGCTGCCACCTTTTCTTCTACAATAACCTTCGGCACAATCGCCAAGGCGAACTTTACATTCATTGCGCTCATAACATCAGCTTGCGCTTCTTGGTAGCTGTCTACACCAGAGACAACCGCAATACCGATTGAATTATCTGGCCTGCGAAAGCCCACTGTAATATCTGTCATTGTTTTTTCTTTCTGTGAATCGTGATTGGTTTCAGCGTACCGGCATAACCAACTGCGGCTTGCTCTAAGTACGCTTCTTCCCATTGGTCGCCTTCATCGCATGAATCACAAATAAATCCAGGTTCGTCTTGAAATGCACAGCTTGAGCAGTATTCGTATTTGTCCATTATTTAATTGCCTTTAACAGATGAACGAGAGCATTACCGGCGTTAGCCAGTGAATCGTCTTCGGTGAAGCCTTGAGTACGCATAGTTGTTTCAATCAATTTCTGAACGAACTCTGCATCTTCCATAGGCACTTTGAAACGCATGATTTGATGGGTTTGAACAGCTTTTGCCGAGCTAACAAGTTCTGGCAATTCAATGTCGGTATCATCATTACCGATTTCGTCAAGCATGATGCTAGAAGCGCTAAAAATACTGTCTAGCTCAGAATCATTGAACGGCATATACGACATGATTTCTTCGGCATCGCCTAATTCTTTCAGCAATTCGCCCAATGCCAAAACATCGTCTTCGCCATACCGACCGTTATCGACTAGACCAATTTCTTTTGCAGTCTTCTCGTCAATCTTGCCCAAATTGACTGCGGGGATTTTTGTGTAACCGAGTTGCTTTGCTACCTGCCAGCGGTGTTGACCGCCGATAATCTGAAATTTGCCTTCATGCTCACGAACAACCACAGGTCTAAACATGCCAAATTTATTCAGCGATGCTTTAATCTTTTCAAGGTTTTCGGGCGAAACGACATTGGTATTCCAAGAGTTAGGTACTAACTTATCAACATCTAATTCTGAAACATTAAGTTTATTTGTCATGCCTTATACTTTGGGTTAAAATCTAAGTCACTGGTGACTATATACCACTCGGAACTATAAGGCAACTCCTACTATGAACGAAATTGTACAAATTGCTCACAACGCGGTCAGCGTAAAGCTCGTAAATGCGTCACGCGAAGTCAAATTACAGGTGCAATCAATCTTGAGTTACAAGGTTGAAGGCGCAGAACACATGAGCGCATTTCAGTCCGGTGGTTGGGATGGTCGGTCATCGTTTTTAACCTTTACTGACGGCTCTTTCCCACGCGGTTTTGTTGCCTTAGTTGTACACAGACTAAACAAGCTCGGATACAAGACACAAATCGTTAAAAACCCTTATCCAGCGCCTTTGGGTGATGAATTTCCCATTGTTGATAAGTTTGGCGAAGACCCACGCTATGATTATCAGCGTGAGGTGTACGAAAAATTACTCAGTCATGGTCAAATCATTGCCCAAGTCGCAACTGGCGGCGGCAAATCCCGTATCGCAAAGCTGGCTGTATCGCGTATTAACCGCCCTACGCTGTTTTTAACCACTCGCGGGGTACTGATGTACCAGATGGCAGACGGATTTCAATCTCTGGGCAAGAAAGTAGCTATCCTGGGTGATGGCAACATCGAAGTCAGCAATGAAATCACCTGTGGCATGGTGCAGACCATTATTTCTTGGATACAACGGACTACATACGAAGGCGAGTTAGACAAAATCGTTACTGCAATCACCAAGAAGGAAGAAAAAGAGGTCAGCAAGCTCACGGCTAATCTCAAGAAAAAGAAAATCCCTTTGCTAAAGATTGCAGGCGAAGTTAAAAAGCTAAATGCACAATTTGAGAAAGAGCGCCCTTCTACCGAAGAAGTGCAGGCTCAAGCTAAGCAGGCATTTACAAAACAAATGGCTCGCAGTGCAGCCATGAAGAAAGCCCTTGAGAAATTTGAGTTTGTTATTCTTGAAGAAGCTCATGAAGCGTCAGGCAACAGCTACTACGACATTCTGCGTAACTGCCCTAACGCTCATTACCGTCTTGCATTGACTGCTACACCGTTTATGAAAGATTCAGAAGAGGCCAACATGCGTTTAATGGCTTCTTCTGGGCACGTAGCTATCAAAATCAGTGAGCAGACCTTAATAGAGCGCGGAATTTTAGCTAAGCCTTACTTCAAGTACATTCCGATGCTTCATGTTGCAGAAAGATTGTACAAATCGACCCCATGGCAAGCAGCCTATGAGTTTGGCATCGTCAAAAACGAGAAACGCAACAAGCACATCGTCTTTGAATGCTTACGGGCTAAGAAATACGGCTTGCCAGGGATGATTTTGGTACTGCATACCGAACACGGCAAGATTTTGCATGAAATGTTAGCTAAGTACGGCGTGCGCTCTGAATACATCTTTGGTGAAGACAACCAAGACGAGCGCAAGTCTGCACTTAACCGTCTTCGTGATGGTGATATTGATGTGCTTATTGGTTCAACCATTCTTGACGTAGGTGTAGATGTACCGGCAGTCGGCCTTATCGTATTAGCCGGTGCTGGCAAAGCAGAAGTTGCAGTTCGCCAACGTATCGGTCGCGGTCTGCGGGCTAAGAAAAACGGGCCTAACGCGGCATTTATTGTTGACTTCGCAGATGACCACAATAACCACTTAAAATCGCATTACCTAGCTCGTCGCCAAATCGTTATGGGCACGCCGGGCTTTGCTGAGAACATAGTTGCTGACTTTGATTACGAAGCTATTGGATTCACTAAAACAACCTTGTAATGAGGTTGTTTGTGGTGGTAGCATAAGTATCCGCTTACTTAATATCGAGAGACTTATGCTACACCCAACATTTATCGTATTTATGCTTAATATCGCCATTGTTGTTATCTGCGGCGTAATAGGCGTAATGTTATCTAACCCTTTAGCCATGTTGGGTTTGTTCTTCTTGCAGAATATTCCAATCTTTGAGCAAGAGCCCGAAAATTCTAACTACCAAGGTCAAGAGTTAGACCAAGGCGAGTATGATACTGACAAAATCGGTTTCAACGCAGATATTCATTGACATTAGGTTTTTTATACAATAATATTTCTGTCTACACATTTTTATTAACAAAAATCAAATGACAGAACTGAAACACACTTCAATACGCGTTACTGTAGACACAGCTAACAACCTCAACCGGATTGCCAAACTTTGCAATTGCAGACAAAACGAACTGGTTGAGTGTCTTATCTTTACTGACGAATCCGAACTAATTAAATTGGTGCAACAGCGCATTGGTCTATTGCGCGATTTACGTGCAAAGGAAAAGCAAGAGCGTCTTGCCTTGAAGCGCGAACAAAAGGCTGCTAAAAAAGCAGATTTAAAACGCCGCATCAAAGAAGACCCAGAATCAATAACTAAAGAAGAGTTACTTAGCCTGCTAAAAATCAAGGCATAATCAATGGCTAAACCATCTAAAAAGCTAACAAAAGGAACCATAGGTTTTGATGGCCTTGAGCCCTCAGAAGTATGGATAGACGAGCTTCTTGAAAAGACCCCTGCTGAAATTGCGGCAGAGTCAGCCGAAAAGAAAGCAGAGCGTATGAAAAAGTCTAAGAAATCCGAAGACGATGAATGGGCTTTAGAGATTACGCTGGCTATCAACGGCTTTAAAAATCAGCTTAAAAGCCGCTATGACAAAGAAGATATACTTGACTACATAAACGCACACGTAGATTCAGACACAGACGAGCTATCAGAAGACGAACTGTTTAACAAAACAGGGCCAAAAGAGTTTGCAACCCTGTTTATGAACGTAAGCGATTTCATTGTCGAGGACGAATACTTAATAAACCCAGAGCTATACGATTCAACCTACGGCAGCGTGTTTATCAATCGAATTGCTAAACCTGAACTCTTTGATGCCCTTGCATTACATGTCTTTGGTAAATTAACTGACTTTACAAAAGAGCATAAGTCTTCTAAAAAAGAAAAGACCGTTGAGCCTAAAGAAAACACCAATGGCGTGTATGTTCGCGGTGCTTTTAAAGCTGATGACAGAGCCGATAGCAGTATCGACCCATCATGGGGTAGTTGGTAACTGGCTATAAAGAAAAAGGGCGCGAGTAGCGCCCTTTTTTGTTGCCTTAATGCTTACTTGTTCATGACGTACATGGTCACTTCGAAGCCAAAACGCATTTCGGTTGCAGATGGTTTAGTCCACATGATTTTGTCCTTATGATTCGTTCTTAGGAGCTTGTATTTTATGCCTACTGACCTTGGAAGTGTCTGTATTTCCCCCTACGCATTTTCATTATTGGCAAAGTATAAGGATAGGTGGGTATAGGGCCTGGATTTTATGCCGCAGTCACTTTCGGCATGGTCTTTGGGTTTTGGGAATTTGGGGAATTTGGCAAAGTATAAGGAAGGTCTAAGTAGGCAAAAAATTTTTCATGAAGCGCTACAGGTTTCGGGCTAGTTTCTAAGACTAGCCCATTGTAAATTTATTCTAAGATTGTGAAGATTGTTTCACCGCCCGTATATGTATCTGCTGAAAACTCATAATCTGGGCTATCAATTACAGACTGCGCGGTTACTTTGGGCGCGTGTTGCGCTTGTAATTGCTTGATTGCTTTTTGCTTTGCGGTTTCGGTTTCACGCTCAACAAAAGCGGTATTGATAAACGCGGTTTTACCGCTTAGTGCTTGCAAAACGTGGGCTGGTAGTATCATTGGGTCACCTCTCATAAAATAATCGGTTTAAACCCCTCTAGCGTTTAAACTAGAGGGGTATTTTATTTATTATTTAGAAGTCAGAAGATTAAATGCACCTTCGGTCATCTTTTCAAGACTAGAAGCATATGCGAGTAAGAAAGCGCTTTGTTTTGCATCTTTGCTAATCGTAAAACCATGCGCGTCACTTTTAACGGTCAGACCAAGCGCGGTCAAAATACCGTTTTTCCCGCACCCATGGGTTACCTTTGCTTTGATTGTTTTCTCTGTTGTCTCAATTGACAAAAATTTTTGCAGTCTTGCGCGTGAAACCCCTGCAATATTTTGTGCGTTTTCATTTTTTGCACCAAGCAAAAATTGTGCATCTTTAAATGAAACGTACTCTGATTTGCTTAGCGCAATCATCGCGAAAATTTTCGCATAGTTCTTTTCGCATGCTTTGACGTCACCAGACAAGATGAAATTGCAAGCTTGCAAAAATCGCATGATTGCTTTTTGATTTTTGCATAATGCATGCACTTGTTCGATTGTTACAATCTGATTTAGCAGGGTTTCAAGAAACGCACCACCCTTGCTTAAATGTGCTAAAACTTGCGCGGTATTGGTTTTAAAAGCACCGTTTTGTG